>WNFZ01001792.1_pt1 | contig 24198 bp, 24 predicted proteins | sample 5400081 | NCBI WGS metagenome assembly WNFZ01 (sample SAMN13153365, study PRJNA577476) | soil metagenome | isolation source: 80 cm soil or saprolite under grassland replicate 1 | place: USA:California | collected 2016-06-15
AGCCGCGCTATGACGGCGCGGGGCACCAGCCGCGACAGTCAACGCGCTTCCAGACGTGACCGGGATAACTAACCGCAATGCTCCATCCCGCGTCGCTGAACCGAAGGGGGTGAGCTAACGCCTCCCTCTTCATCTGCGGCGTTATCACAGGAGAGAGCGATAGCTCGTCGCCGTCAATGCGATAGCGAAATACGACACCGGTATCCGCATTGCCGATCCGAAAGCGGCCGCCATCGAGGATTTCGTACGTGCCGTCGTCAACCTGTTGTAGATCTTCCGTCAGGGAGCCAAACTCACCAGTCTCGGTAAAGAAGTGGGAATGGACGAACGGCTCCGCACCGCGACAGAGATCGTTCTTCTTCGCCAGCTCCTTCGGTGTCGAGTCGGGGAAGTAGTCGCCCCCAACCGATGCGGCGATCACGCCCAAGCCCGCCTCGGAGAGCGCCTTCACAAGCTGCGGGCACTCGTTCACACGCTCCCATCGGCCGACCAATGCTTGCGTCTCGGCCGTTGTCGTCGGCGTCGTCGCAGCCGTCGAAGCGACGGAGGTCTGTCCCGAGGGCTCTGCTTGCTCGCTGCCACCACAACCCGCCGCGAGGACAGAGAAGAGAAGGGCACTTGCGATGCTGGCGCGGATCATGAGCTAGTTCTATGCCTCTCCCGCCCAGGCGACAAGTACCTCACAAGGCCGCTCGAGGCCTTGCCTGGGACGCTATCGACTTCGATGGTGCCCGCCTGGCCGTTCGTCAGACACTTACCGTCGCGGATTACATGCCGCGCCTCGCGACACCCAAGACTGAGCGCAGTCGCCGCCAAGTTGCGCTCGACCCTGACACGGTGGCAGCGCTTCGCGAGCACCGCGGCCGCCAGCTTGAGGAACGGCTCGCGGCCGGCGACGTCTGGCAGAACGAGGCGGATCTCGTCTTCACGGACGCGATCGGACGGCCAGTCCATCGCAAGCGTTTTCGGAAGCGTTTGGGCGCCACGTTGAGGCCGCCGGATTGCGGCGTATTCCGCTCCTCGGCTTGCGGCATACGCACGCGACGCTCGCGCTTCGGGCCGGTATTCACCCGAAGGTTGTCTCAGATCGGCTCGGGCACTACTCGGCCGCTTTCACGCTCGACACGTACTCGGAATCGATCCCAGCACTTCAGGAAAGCGCCGCGACAACCGTAGCTGCCCTCGTAACCGGCAGCTAAATAGGTGGCCTTGGCAGAGTCAGATAGGCCGCCCGAGGAAAGGGAGAACAAGATGGCTAAGCGAGACAGCAAGCCGCCGGGGCCCGGCATCATCCACGCGAAGCCGCGCCGTCGTGGCTACTCGTTCAGGCAGCGCTCTTCGCGCGTCCCTGCGAGCGAGGTCGAGATCACGGGTTCTGCTCTCCCTCCGAAGAAGACAAAGAAGAAGGAGAGTGCTATGTCCCGCGCCATCCTCCGGTGGCGACGGCGAATGGAACAGCGGGAGAGGTGAACAAGGGCAACGGAGCAAACCCGACGTTTGGAGTCCCGCCGACGTTTGCAATTCGTTTGCAAGCAAGCTCGAGACGCCTCGACCCAGATTGGGAAAAGCCCTGTTACCAGGGCTTTTAGAGGCTGCGGGGCAAGGATTCGAACCTTGACTACCTGATCCAGAGTCAGGCGTCCTACCATTAGACGACCCCGCAAGGGCCCGCCCATTCTAGCGGCGGCTCGGCGACTAGAGCTCGAGCCGGTACAGCGGGATGAGGCTCTTCTCGGATTCCGTGTCGATGTGAGCGATTACCTCGACGTAGGGCTCGAGGCCCGAGCCCCGGAGTTTCGCTTTCAGGAGTTCGTCCACCTGGTAGACGCCCGAGGAGTTGTTCATCGTGATCTCGATCAGCACTGGAGTGGCGACGCCGTCCTTGATCGCCACTGACTCGATCGCGGCCGCCGACAGCGAGTGGATCGAGACGCGACCGTGCTCGAAGGGAATGCGGGAACGACCCTTCGCCATGTCGAGCGCGTCGGCGACGCGGACGATCCCCGCCTCGAGCGTGAGCGGTTGGCCATAGTCGCGATGGCTGGTGATCGCGCCGAGCACCTCGGAGCTGATCACGGTCAGATCGGGGTCCTCGTACAGGCCGTCGAGGAGCTGGCGCAGCTTCGGCTCCGAAAGGAAGAGGCTCCAGTCCTCGTGCCCCTCGCGGTGAATGGCCATCCCGACGCAGTGCAGGAGCGCGCCGAGAACGACGACAACTTCGGCGTCGTCGCGCGTCATCCCGTAGTCGCGGACCACGGCCGGCTCGACTCCGTGTTTCGTCAGCTGGCGCAGGAGCTTCAGCGCGATGTTGGCGACGATCTGGATGTGCACCCACGAGTGGTCGTTGATCTCCAGGCGCTTGACCGCGTTCACGTTCGACGCGTGCCACCAGCCCTTCAGTTGCTTGTCCTCGTTCACGCGTTCGAGGAGCGCTGCGAGCTTGCGGTTGGCCCGCGGCGGCACGCGGATGCGCATCTGGGCGACCGCCTCCGCGGGCGTGAGCCGGGTCTCCTCCTCGGCCTGTTCGGAGACCGGCTCGTCGATCCGCTCTTGCGTTTCCTTGTCGAGCTCGGCCATGCCTAGGGGGTTACAGCCGGCATCGGCTCCTTGACCGCACGGAGCTCGAAGTAGGTGATCGTCCAGGCGAGCGCCAGGAACGGAGCGGTCGCGGTCTGGCTCGCGATGTCCAACAGGAGATTCAGCCACCTGCTGTCAAAAGCGGCCTCGACGAGGCTGAGCCCGATGTTGACAGCGATGAGGATTGCGACCGTCAGCACGATCACGCCGAAGACGCTCCACCCGTGGCCGCTCACCAGCTGGCGACTCCGTCCGAACGATTCGAAGACGCCGCGGTTCTCGAGCATGATCGCTGGGACAATCAGGATCCAGAGCGTGATCAGGATCAATCCCGGGACGATCAGGAGAAGAAACCCGATCGTGATTCCCACCGCGGCCAGCAAACCTGCGAGCGTAAGGGTGTTCAGCCGCGGCAAGACGCGATTGAGCGTCTCTCGAATGCTGAGGTCCACTCTCCCGTCGCGCACGTCGTCGATGGCGATGACGAGCGCTCCCTGGATCCAGAACACTCCGGCCAACGCGATGAGGGCTCCGACAAACGCACCGACCCAGCCGAGCAGGACGACGAGCAGCAGCGCAAACAGTGAGATGAAGACGTAGACGACGAACGCGATCGGGATGAGATGGCGCCAGTGCGCCTTGTACAGCTCCCATGCCTGTCCGATGACCGATCCTGCCGAAAGCACGCGGACAGGTTAGATCAGGCTAAGGCGGATTCGCGCGAAAAGCTCCATGAGGCGGTTGAGGGTGCCGTCGAAGCGCTACTCGCGCTTGAGCGCGAACGGGTCACACCGGGAGCGACAGCGTGACACCCGACGCGATCCTCGAAGCGATGGCCCAGGTGCCGATCCCCACGCCCGAGGAGCCGGCCCTCGTCAGCCCCACGAAGACGAACCTACGGCGCGTAGGCCAATTCAGTCTCACCGACGCCACCCACCGCGACCGGGCGATCTCGAACAACGCGAAGCGCGTCCTCGGCTTCTCGATGAACTATCCGAAGCTGAACCCGAGTCTCACCGACTTGGAGGAGGTGGCGCGGCTCAACCGATCCGATGCCGCCGACGCGCAGGACGAGCTTGAAGAGGCCGGCATCGTCCGCTACGACCGGCCGAGGTTCGATCCACGAAGGCACGAGTCGAACCGCAGCCCGACGTGATGCGGAAGCTCCCGCGCGGCCAGAAGCACACGCCGATCCTGCCGTTGGCGACCATCTGGCTAGCGCAACAGCAGCTTCGCCGCGGAGGCATCCACGGCGCGCGCGACGTAGCACGCGCCATCTTCGGCCTCGACGCCGATGCAGCCCGCAGGCTCTTCAACACGCTCGGCTCGACAGTCCTCGTGGACGAAGGCGACGGCGTACTCTCGATCCCAGGCGTCATCAAGCCCATCGACCCGGCTACCGGCGAGCCGCGAGAAGTGGACAAGAGCAAAACGCCGACCCTGATCCAAGTGGTCATCGGAGCCGACCTCTCGCTCCCCGTCCTGGCTAACGAGGCCGAGGAGAACAAGATCACCGTTCTCCTCGATCAGTTGCCGCCGATCATCGCCGAGTGGGCGGTAGTAGCCGCGACCCTCGACCCGAGGAACTACGCCCACGCGCTTGAGCAAGGCGTCCCGGCAGGAGCCGTGATCGACGCCCTCTCGCGCTTCAATGACGACCCCCCGCTCGCCTTCGGAACGGGTGGAATGTACGTCGAGCTATCGCTCGACAAGGACTATCTTCTGGCCGCGATCCGCCACGGAAGAGGCAGTTGGACGGCCGTCCGAGCGGAACCGCATGAACAAGCCGATTCAGAGGCCGCGGCGCGAGCAGGCCACCCGAACGGCGCGAGCAGGCCACCCGAACGGCGCGAGCAGGCCACGGAAGTACTTAGTACCTCTTACCCCGTACCTCAAGTTACGAGCTTCGCTCGTGAAGTAGAAGAAGAACCTCAGGATCAGACCTCCGACAACGGCCCGGAGAGTAGAAGCGAAGAGCTTGCTATTGAAGGAAGATCAGCCCCTCTGGACAAGCTCCCGCGGAGCTATTCGAGTCTCGTCCTTCTCTTCGGCGAAGGACTCCCGAGCAACGTCATCGGCGACGTTGCGCGTACAGTCGAACATCTCGCCCAGGCTCAATGCGACACCAGGCTCACGGTAGAGCAGCTTGGAGCCGTGGACACCCGTCTTCGAGACATTCTGACCGAACGCGCGGAGTACCCGAACAGCCACGCCGACCGCTACGCCCTGGCCCGCTCTGCGATCAAGCGACTCGCGACCGACGACGAACTGCACGAAGCTCTAAAGCGCCTGCGCCCACCGAGCGACCTCGGCCTTGGCGACCTCTTCGACGGCATCGGCGAGTAGCCCCAGAACGCCGTAGAGCCTCGCGTGGAGGCTCTACCTGGACAGAGTTACCACGGGCCGCGGCTTTGATGCACTCTCCGAAAGTTCCGCGACCAGCCTGGCGGGCCGACACGAATGATACCGCCAGACCAGGACGTTCTCGGAGGGAGTCGGGGACGGTTTTGGAAGCTCGATCCTACTTGTCGAACGCCGACCGCTTGCCGAGTGTGGCAGGGGTGGCCGTGACGCCCGGAAGTCGCTCAGGCATGGGTGATTTTTCGATTTTTCATATGGCAGATCGACTTGGCCGGTTTTACGGAGGCGACCCCGCCCGTCCGAAACGGCTTGCGGGCCGAAACCTCACGCCTTGACGGCGAAAACGAGCGTCTACGACGGTTCGGCTGCGCCTCGCTTTACCGCAAAATAGCAGGGACTTTGTGGCCCGCACTCAGGTCTTGATTCTCAGATGTGTCGCCGGGTGAGGCAAAAGGAAGCAGAGATACATAGACAACACCGGGGTAGGTACTTCAAGCGGCGAAACCTGACGAACCAAGCGCCGCAGCGAGGGCGAGGACGGGGGAGGCAGGACTACCTCGGAATCCCCCAGTCAAGGATGCTGCCCTACCACGTTGAACTATCTGCAAGTGATAGCGCATGGCGAAGGGTCAGCCTGCCGACACGACGCCTCCCCGCTACGCAACCTCGGCCCATCAAGTCAGCACTACCCCGATGACATAACAAGCAGGATGGGCCTCGTTGCTCCACTCGCCTCCTCGTTCGCCTTCGGCTCGCTCGTCGGCACCACCGTCCTGCTCCTCTCCTCTCCCTCTCCTGGCCGCGCTCCGCGCGGCGAAGCTGCCGGTGAGGAGGCTATGACACCCAGGCTCCTGCTCTTCCGAGCCTTGTCTCGCCGAGTCTGCGGCTGAAGTCTGAATTACTTGATGACTGTCTGCCCGACAAGCAGGAGCATAACGGCCCGCTCCGTCTGCGTTCGCCCGACCCTCGAAAGCACAGCAAAGGGGCCAGATCGCAGGAAGTAGTCGGGGCAGCAACGTCGTCGGCGTCCTCATGTTCATCTAGTCGAACTCCGCTCCGCGTGCCGTCAAACCGCTCCTAGTCGGGCAGGGCAAAAAGCCCAGCCCAGGAGTGGAGGGAGTCCAGAGTGACAGCAGCAGCGAGAGGAAGCGTGAGAGCAGCTATTGACGCCGCTCGCCGCGCTCAGATCGACTGGAGCCGGGAGCCGCGCTGCTCAGGTTGCGGAGTCGAGCTTCGAGACGCCATCTCGGAGCTGCCGCGCTACGTGGCCGGCTGCTACGCCTGCACGGATCGTCGCATCACTCGCCACGCTCGAACCCGCAAGCTCGTCCAGCTCGCCTTCGACGTGGACACGAGCGGCGCCCTCCAGGTTGCAGCGTGAGTCGCCGCGACTACATCGCCACGGCCGCGATCCTGAGGGACGCCGACCTCACAGCCGAGCAGCGCGAGGAACTCGCCCGCCGCTTCGTGACGATGTTCGCTGACAATCCGCGCTTCTCGCCGAGCCGTTTCCTCGCGGCTGCGCTGCCGGAGGACTCGACCCACTAGCACGAACTTCACCCGCACCGCCGAGAGGGTCGCCTGCCAGCGGCCCTCTCTTTGCCCCGCCGCCGCCCCTCGTGCAAGCTTTCCGGGCTAAAGCCCATTCGCCTCATTCTCGGCGCGGACCGCCTCGACCGTCTGACCCGGTTCCCATCTGCGGTCCGGCTCCGACGGTCGCATGGCAAGTAGCCGTTCGATCTGTTCCCGACCATGCGGGAACTCGATCCGATAGCTGATACAGCACGTCGAGCAAACGGCCCGGTCGCGATCGGGCCAGACGCCGAAATAAGTTGATTCATCGCGCGGACAAGGGGCCATCCACTGCCCTCCACTGATCTGCGCCTTCACCGATTCCTCGCTTTGGATGATCTCCCGGCCGACCATCTTCTCGGCGTACAGTCGCTCATATGTCTCGACCTCGTCCTTCGTCCGGAGACGAAAGGCGTGGCGTTGATCGGTAACGCCGTCGGGTAGGTCTAGCTCGTCGTCCTCGTAGTACCGCAGCGGCACAGCGCGATCGGCGAGCCAACGGCCGCCGAGGAACGCCGACGCGCCAAGCGCACCGACGCAAGCGATCGCCACGAAGAGCCAAACGGCTGCGAACCCCGCCAGGTGGCCAGCCAGCTGGAGCAGGAAACCTCCTCCAATGAGGAAAATGCCAGCACGGACACGCGCTTGTTCTCGTTCACGAATGAGGACGACCCAGAAGTTCGCCCCGTAGTAGCTCAGCGCTTCCTGACGGTTTTCTCCTGGTGTGCGGCCCAGGACTGCAAACGCCACGAGAACCGCGCCGGCGATATCGAGCGAGAGACCGAGGACGAACAGCCAACGCACCACCGAAAGAGTATTTGCCGCCGCGGCGTGACCCGATCCAGAGCGAGCCGCTCGCACAGAGCGGACGCCCTTGAACAGCCCTGCCAGGAGTCATACGCTGGACGACCAGCGTGACGCGAGCCTTCACCACCCTAGCCCTGACCACAAGCCTCGTCTTAGCAGGCTGCGGAGCCGAGGACACGGCAGCGCCGACCGAACCGCAGGCACCACCGCCCGTCACAACCGCTGAAGAGACGACGACCGCTGCAGCGACGACGACGACCGCTGAAGCGACGACGACGGAGAAGAAGAAAAAGCGACAGAAGAAGCGAAGTGGAGCCGGGGGTTGGAGCGAAGCAATCGTCCCCGGCTACACGACCAGCAAGGCAGATGTGTACCGGCTGGCCCGCGAACTTTGCGGCGTTTTCACGCCTGCTCAGGTTGCAAAGGAGTACAACACCAGCCGCGACCCCTTCTCAGCAGCCGAAGGCTACGCGAAGGGCTACCAGGACCCCTTCGAGCAACCGGCGCTGGAAGGTTGTCTAGCGGGGTTCAAGTGATGCCTACCGCACTCGAAAACGGCATCCGAAGCCCACGCAAGCTTCTCGCCAGCGTCGTCCGGCGAGTCGTCTTGGCGCTTAAGCGGCAGTAATCGCTCCGCCCCTGCGCTGAAGCGAGTCAGCCTCGCTCACGCTGTCTCGCACGACGCCGATAATGCGTACGCAGTGCCTTCCCTGCGAGACAAGCGCCGCGACAATCTCATCAAAGAGGCGCGGCCTGCCCTGACGCCAGGCGAGGAGGTACTAGACGCGACGTTAGGGATGATCCAGGTTCGGCGGTTGGGCAGCGACACCAGTCGAAGCGGTGTCATCCTCGTCACTGACCGGCGTGTCGTCCTGTTCACAAAGAAGCTCGGCGGCTATGACGTGCAGGACTTTGCGTACGGCCTGCTCTCGTCCGTTGATCACAAACGCGGGATGACTTCTGGCAGCCTCAACCTGGCTGCGGCGGGCGACCGCACGCACGTGAGGATGATTCACAAGGATGACGTGGAGCGCATAGCGCGGCTGATTCGCGACCGGATGGCGCTCGCCCACACGAGCGCGGAGGCGTCAGCAATTACGGCTTCTGCGCAGGTCGAAGACCCGTCGAAGGCGATCCGCGATCTCGCTGCGTTGCGAGACGATGGGCTGATTACACCCGAGGAGTTCGAAGCCAAGAAGAAACAGCTTCTCGGACTTTGACCCTTCGCAGCCCCAGCGACTGCGAGAGGCCTTCGAGCGGAGACCGTGAGCGAATATGGCTTCTTCGGGAGGCGTCCCGGACGCGAGCTTACTTAGTCGTCAGCACCCATCACGAAGCGCCCGCTCAATCCGTTCGAGGCGAGCGGAGATCTCCCGAAGCTCTTCCCGCAACTCCTCCGGCCTCTCGTCCTGCTTCACGAACGTTGCAGCGACAGCCGCCGTGAGAAGCGCAAAGAAGCCGATGCCGACCAACATCACAACGGCGGCGACGATGCGGCCAGCGACAGAATGAGGCACCACGTCGCCATAGCCGACAGTCGTCACCGTGGCGAGCGCCCACCAAATGCCGTCCCAGATCGAGCCGACCCCCTCAGAGTCCACCATCGCAACGGCAGAGCCAGCAACGACAACAAAGAGGAGGACGAGAACTACCACGTAACGAAGCCCGGACGGACTGAACAGCATGCGCGCCGCGACCAGCGCACGAGCGCCGAGAAGGCCGAGCCGGACGAACCGAAGGAGTCGAAGGAGTCGCAGCGCTCGCGCGCTTTGCAGGAAGGCAGGCGTGAGCGGAACGCTGACGACGACGATGACGGCATCGAGCCAGTGAGTACGCAGCGTCCGCAAGCGGTTGCTCGCCACCGCCAAGACGAAGGCAAGCTCCGCGGCGAAGCCAACCCAGATCACGATGTTCAGGGCAAACGCGACTGTTTGTAGCGCGTCGGAAGAAGCCTCCTCCAAGACGATGGCGGGAACGACGAGCAGCGCGAGAACGAGGATCATCGGTTCGGCCCGATGATGGATTCGACCGTTCGGCTCCTCGGAGTAGAAGTCGCGCACAGGCGGTAGTTCGCTCCCCCGATAGCTCCCCCTCTCGCCGCCGCCCTCCCCGCAAGCGTTCCCGCTTCGCACCTGAGCGCACTGACGCCGCAAGAAAGCTGCCTCGCCCCTACTCCTATTAGAAGGCAAATGACCGCCGCAGTCATAAGGTGAGTGCGCCCAGGGACACGCATGGCAGAAATCCCCCCGCAACGCCCGTCCAGGCTCCGGTCCTTCTGGACGGCCCGCTCCCGCAAGGGCAAGTTCGCAATCGTCGTCGGAGCGGTCGTTCTCGCCCTCGTCGCAATCGGCTACGCGGCGCCGCCTGAGAGCGATGACGCGACCCAAGACGTGCCGACGACGGCGACCAGCGAGCAGGCGACCACCGAAGGAACGACCGAAGCCGAGACGACGACCGAGGCAGAACCCCCGCTGCTCGTCGCCAACGTGATTGACGGCGACACGCTCGACCTCGACAACGGTGACCGAATCCGCCTCGTACAGATAGACGCGCCTGAAGGAAAAGGAGAGTGCTACGGCAAGAAGGCGGGGAGAGTGCTTCGACAACTCCTTCCGGTTAGCACCGAAATTCGCCTAGAGGCCGATCCCAATTTGGACGACGTGGACAGGTACGGACGGCTCCTGCGTTACGTCTTCAACGGGGAACAGAACGTCAGCCTCGTCCTCGTTCAGAAGGGTGCAGCCAGCGTCTGGTACTTCAACGGCGACAAGGGCCGCTATGCCAAGGAACTACTAAGGGCGGCGAAGCGTGCCAGCACCGCACGCCGGGGAGCGTGGGGAGCGTGTGAAGCGAAGCTCGACCCGATGAGAGCATTTCGGACTCAGCCAAAGCGCAACGAGCCAAACCCTGTGACGCCCGCGCAGGAGGGCTGCGAACCGGGCTACAGCCCTTGCCTCCCGATCACGGGAGACCTCGATTGCCCCGACATCGAGGCGATGGGGCTTGCCCCCGTCACCGTGACCGGGAGTGACCGCTACAGGCTCGACGGAGACGGCGACGGGACGGGTTGCGAGTAGCCGTCTGACGCCGCCCTTTCCGCAAGCCTTCCCGCTCCGGTTCCACCCTACGGCTAGACCGTCCCAGCCGTGCCGTATCCTTCTATGTGACATAGCAGCGCGCCCCGAAGCGGAGAGCCGTCGCACAGCGACAGCGGACACCGTCAAGGAGCGAAGCCCAAGGTTCGCGCCGCATCAATCCCCGCATGGGAGCGCGACTTGGCACGCAAGAACTCAAAGGCACGCGATAAGCTCGAATCCGAGGCGCTGCAGCGCGCGACGGATCAAGCCGTCGCCGACCTTGCGGCGGCGCGAGCCGAAGCCGCCGAAGTAGAGGAAGCCGTCGAAGAGGCCGAGAGCGCCGACGGAAGAGACTTTGCGACCGGCGCTCCGGCACCAGGAGCCACGAGCGAATACGACAAGTGGCTGACGGCGAACGGACTCGGCGACCACGGATTCTCGATGACCACTCCGCGCGAGAAGATGCTCGACCTCTATAGAGCGGCCGAGCGCAGACGTGAGAACGCGAAACATGCGCCGACCGAAAAGAGCCGCGAGAAGGCACGCGCGAACGCCGACGCATTTGAAGCGCAAGCCGATGCGATCCGGCAGACGCTCCCGGAATTCCAGCCCTTTATCAACGGAGATCCGATTCTCCGCGGCCCCTCCTGCCCGTACTGCGACGTAGGCGAATTCCCAGATGCATCCGCACTCTGGGATCACCGCCTCAATTCCTGTCCCCATCCCTGATCCATCACCGAAAGGAATCCGACCATGAACGACACCGAGTACGCCGCATTCGCTTCAGAAGTTCTAGGCCGTCCAGTTGCGGCCAACGACCAGTTCTCCTACGACGACCTCCGTCTCATCAGAGCAGCGGAGACCGAGCGAGAGATCGCCGAGCGCGAAGAACGTGCCGCCGCCGAAAAGGCGGAAGCGGAGCGCCAGAAGAAGCTCGAAGCCGATCCGCTGTTCGAAAGACGAGCGCGCGCTGCCCAGCTTCGCGAAGAGCGAGAAGCCCACGAGCAGAAGAAACGTGACGCCATCGAACTCGTGAACGCTGAACATCGCGACCAACTACCGGGCGACGCCTCCGAGCTTGACGAAGCCGAACTCTTCAAGCTCGCGTACGGCGAAGGAGCCGACGATTTCATGGCCCTCGCCGACGACGTAGACGCCAACGCGCGAGCAGCCCTCGCGCCACGCGGGAAGACCGAGGCCGAGATCACGGCCGATATGTACCGCGCGCGTGACGCCCGCGAGAAGGCCGCATTCGACGCCCTCCATAACGACACCGAAGGGAACGACTGATGACCACCGCAACGAAAACGAAGTACGAACCTCGTGATGTACCCGCCAGCGGCAGCGACCGCAGCAGGTTCATGCTCCCGAGCGGCCCAGGAGGAGTCAACAACCCTCCGGCCGTCACCGCGCTCACCTGCTACTCGACGCTACTCCAAGAACGACGAGCCGAGTCGAACACGGTCGATACCTCCCGCCTGATCTCCTGGAAGAAGGTCGTCCAGGTCGAAGATCAGCACGTCCTCATCCACGGAGGAGAAATCCGAGTCGTTCCGGCGTCTGAGCAGAGATTCGGTGACGGGAAGATGAGGGGCAAGCCTGCCGAGATCGGCGGAGCTTTCCTGGACGCGATCCTGCTCGATCAGACGCACTTCGACTCGGCGAGGCAGAGCGAGATCGAAGAAGCAGCGCGACTCTTCGCCGAGCAAGAGCAGCTTCGAGGAAACGATCTTCGACGCCTCAATCAGTTGATCGCCGCGATCGTCCTCGTCAAGAACGGCGTGACGCAGAACATCAACCCGTGGGAGCTTCCGTGACGCACTACGACTCCCCAGACGGACTCGGCAAAGCACCGAAGCCCGAGCGGCCCGAGCGTCCCAAGCCGCCAGCACACGAGTACGTCCCCGCGACGGGCTTCCCCGTCCTCGTGGATGGAGAAACGGTGTACCTCCGCAACGAGTCCAGCGCCGAGGGCGTGGGCATCCTCACTGACGCCGAGGGAAATCGCTACCGAGGAATCGGCAAAGGCCGAGCCGAGCGCATCGTCGCCTCGCCCGCTCGTTGACCACTTCAGCAAGGGCTATCTACAGGGACCGAGGAGGCCGAGGTCGAGAAATCCCTGCTCAGCGAGTCCGTCCGACTGGGCTGAGAAAATGTACGTATGAACAACACGCCAGTTCTTATCCCGCCCGAGGAGAAGGCCGAGCTTCAGGCGCTCGCCGAGAAAGCCGGAGTTTCGCTCGGCTTTGCGATGCGCGAAGGCGCGCGTCTCCTCCTGCTCGCTCGTCTAGCGGAGCCACCCAAGCGAGGCCCTAAGTCCAAGGAGCAGATGGCCGCGTAGAGCGGCCTCAAAAGAGAAGCGCCCCGGCAGGGCGCTTCCCGAGGCCAAGGAGATCGTCCCTCCGATGACCACAACTCCAAAAACTGTACACCCCGACTCGGCCAGAGAACGCCGCGCCGCTCTCATCGCCCGCGTGAGCCACGAGGAGACGCAGGAGGCAGCACGCCAGATCGCCGCTGTTCGCGCGCTCGCTGCCGACGATTACCCGAAGCTCAAGACCGACGAATATTTCGTAGACGGAAGCGCGACCACGCACACCATCTACGAGCGCCTTCCCGACCTCATCGAGAAGATCGAGCTTGGCGAGTACGAAGTCGTCATCGCGGACGAGCAGAGCCGCCTCGTGCGCGGAACATCATCAGTCGAGTGGGCGCGCTTCCAGGCCCTCTGCGCGCTCGCGGGAACGACGATCCACACCCGCCTTGAAGGCGTTCTCGCGCCCGACGACGAGACGGGCGAACTCATCGGCTTCCTCCGCAACTGGCAGAACCGAGGAGAAATCCGTCGCCTACGGCATCGCACAAGCGATGCCAAGGCCGAGCTTGCCCGGAATGGAAAGTGGCATCACGGCCCGCTTCCGCCAGGGCTACGCCGCGAGGAAGACGGCGCGATCACTAAGACGAGCGACCTCGCCCCGATCATCGACGGGTTCCGCCGCTTCGCCGACGAGAACGTCAGCTACCCGCAGCTTCGGAGACTCCTCACCGACGCTCTCGGCGAAGCCACCGTGCGCGGCCACAAAGTCCGCCCTGATCCGAAGGACGACCTCATCTACGGCACGACGATCCGAGGATGGCTAGACAATCCGCTCTACAACGGACGCATCCTGCACAACGGCGAAGAAGTTTCGCGCTGGACGGACGATCCGCCCATTCCCCACGACCTCTGGCAGCGCACGCAACGCCGCCTCGTTCACTTCTCAAAGACGCGCACGCGTGAGGCTGGCTCATGGCCCTTCCGGGGCATCGCCAAGTGCGGCATCTGCGGCGGGCGAGTGCGAGAGGACGGGCGCACCTACAAGACGGGGAGGCGCTACGTCTATCTCCGGTGCGACACGAAGGGATGCAACGAGGTTCGCCTGGACTCGGAGCCGTTCGAAATGACGTTCTGCCTCCACCTTCTCGGCATCAGTCACGCACTCCACCACATCCTCGACACCGACCCCGCCTACGGCGTTACAAAGGCCGAGGGACGCACGCTCGCTGAGGTAGAGAAGATCATCGCCAAGACCGACGCGAAGGTCGCCCGCTTGGACGACCTCTACGCCGACGAACGCATCGACCGGGACGACCCGCGCTACATCGCTGCACGCGACCAACTCGCCGCCGCAGAAGCGGAGCGGGAGCGCATCGTAGGGAGACGGAAAGACGCACGCGAGGAGCTTCACGACCTCGCAGAGACGATCCGCTCGTTCTGGCACCGGACGCCAGAGACGGCAGTCGCCCTCGCCTGGCTCGGCGGCGATCCCGAGGAGAAGCGCGAGCTTGTGCAGCGCACGCTCGCCCGACTAACGATCTACCCCGACCGCCTGACCTTCGACTTTCGCCTTGATCTTCCGAACAGCATCGTGATCGACCGCCCGTACCTGTTCGAGCGGAAAAAGCGCCTTTCCCGCGCGGCTTTTGACAAGAACCAACCGTTTTCGCGCGAAGACAGGTTAGATCACGCCGCTGCAGCCGCCCAATCGCCGTAGAGCGAGAGGTAGCGGCCCGCGCGCGCGAGCAGCTCTTCGTGGGTGCCTTGCTCGACGACGCGCCCGTGCTCGAGCACGACGATGAGATCCGCGTTACGAATCGTCGAGAGTCGGTGGGCGATGATGAAAGCCGTCCGTCCCGCGAGGAGCAGTCCGAGCGCGACCTCGATCCGGCGCTCGGTTCCGATGTCCACGCTCGACGTCGCCTCGTCGAGGATGAGGATGCGGGGGTCGGCCAAGAGGGCGCGGGCAAAGGCGACGAGCTGGCGCTGGCCGAGGGAGAGGCGGCCACCGCGTTCGGCCACCTCGGTCTCATAGCCCTCCTCGAGCTCCAGGATGAACTCGTGGGCACCGACGGCCTGGGCCGCGGCGACGATCTCCTCCTCGCTGGCGTCCGGGCGGCCGAAAGCGATGTTCTCGCGCACGGTGCCGGCGAAGAGGAACCCTTCCTGCGGGACGATCCCCAGCTGGCGCCGCAGGCTCTCCTGGGTCACCTGGCGGAGGTCGTGGCCGTCGATGGTGATCCGGCCGTCGCGCGGGTCGTAGAAGCGGGCGAGGAGCTTGGCGATCGTGGACTTGCCGGCGCCGGTGTGCCCGACGAGGGCAACGGTCGTCCCCGGGGCGATGCCCAAATCGATCCCGTGCAGGACTTCCGGCCCGCTGCCGTAGCCGAAGCGGACGCCTTCGAAGGCGACTCTGCCCTCGATCTGCGGGAGCGAGCTGGCCTGAGGAGCGTCCTCGACCTCCGGCGCCTCGTCCATCACGTCCATGATCTTGTCGAGCGCGGCGACCGCGGAGAGGAACGTGTTGTAGAGCTGCGAGAGCTGTTGCACCGGGTCGAAGAAGTTCGACAGGTAGAGCATGAAGGCGAGCAGGGTGCCGATCTCGATCGAGCCGTCGAAATAGCGATAGCCGCCGTAGCCGAGGACGACGGCTGTCGAGGCGGTCGAGAGGAAGTCGACGAAGGGGAAGTAGAGCCCGTTCGTCACGACCGTGACGTGGTTGGCGGCTCGGTAGTGAGCGTTCACCTCGCGAAAATGGCGATCGTTCGCCGACTGGCGGTTGAAGGCCTGCACGACGCGCATGCCGGCGATGTCCTCGGCGAGCGTCGCGGTCACCAGGCCGAGCCGCTCGCGCACCGCGCGGTACGCCCGTGACGAGATCAGGCGGAAGACCGCCGTCGCCGCGGCCATCAGTGGGAAGACGGCCAGCGTGGCGAGCGCGAGCCGCCAGTCGAGCACGAAGAGGATCACGGCGGTGCCGCCGAGGATGAGCGTGTTCTGGAAGAGACTCGTGACCCCGTCCGTCACGAGTTGGTCGAGCGCCTCGATGTCGTTCGTGAGCCGGCTGATGATGACCCCGGCCCGGTTCCGCTCGAAGAAGCCGAGCGAGAGGCGTTGGAGATGGCGGAAGAGCGTGTTCCGCAGGTCGGCCAGGATCCGCTCGCCCGTCCAGCCCGTGAAGTACGTCTGTGCTGCGCTTGCGACCCAGTTCAGGAGGCCCGCGACGACGAAGACGATGACCACGATGACGACGGCGCGGTAGTCCTGGTCGCGGATCCCATCGTCGAGGGCGAGCTTGGCGAGGTACGGGGGTGCGAGCGCAGTGAGCGTCGCGGCGAGGAGGCTCGCGACGGCCAGGCTGGTGCGCAGCTTGTAGCGGCTCGCGAGGCGGGCAAGCGTCGAAATGCGGCGGGCCGTGCGGCGCCAGGACCAGTCGGCGACCTCGGCGCCGCGCTGCATCGTCAAGTGACTCCCGGGCTGCCAGACCCTCATCGCCGGCTCCCACGAATTACGCGCGCGAGTGTGGGAAACCCACCTCCCCAACCCGACGGCGTCAGCCTAACGCCGAAATTCGCGCCCGTGGCGCGCCGCTCGTGCCAAAAGCGCGCCGTCACGCCGTGGCCTCCAGCCGGGCGATGAACTCCTGCTCGATCATCCCGTGCTCGTAGATCTCGCGATACACCGCGCTGGTTTCGGCGAGCTCGCTCTGCGTGCCGCGCGCCGCGATGCGGCCGTGGTCGAGGACGACGATCTCGTTCGCTAGCGAGATGGTGGAGAGCCGGTGGGCGATGATCAGCGTCGTCCGGCCCTCCATCGCCTCCCGCAGGCCGATCCTGATCTTCGCCTCCGTCGTTGCATCGACGGAGGCGGTGGCGTCGTCGAGGATGAGGATGCGCGGGTTCGTGACGATCGCGCGGGCGATGGCGATTCGCTGGCGCTGGCCGCCGGAGAGCGTGATGCCGCGCTCTCCGATGATCGTGTCGTAGCCCTGCGGTAGGTCGGCGATGAACTCGTGAGCCTGGGCTCGTCGCGCGGCGCGCTCGATTTCGTCGTCCGTGGCAGCCGGCGCGCCGAAGGCGATGTTCTCGCGCACCGTCGTCGAGAAGAGGAAGGGATCCTGCGAGATGACGGCGATTGCGCGGCGGAGCGAGGTCAGGGTCACATCGCGCACATCGGCGCCGTCCACGGTCAGACGGCCTGCGGTGACGTCATAGAAGCGCGGGACGAGGGCCGTAAGGGTCGTCTTGCCCGAACCCGTGTGGCCGATCACCGCCACATTGCTGCCCGGCTCGATCTCGAGCTCGATGCCGTCCAGCACCGGGCGTTCGCGGTCGTAGCCGAACGTCACGCTCTCGAAGACGATGCGCCCCTCGCCGGGGGGAAGGTCGACGGCCCCCGGTCGGTCGGCGATCTCCTCGGGCTCGTCGAGGACCTGAAAGATGCGCTCGCCGGACGCTGTCGCCCGCTGCGACTGCCCGATCCACATGCCGAGCATTCGCAGCGGCATGATCAGCATGGAGACGTAGAGATTGAAGGCGAAGAACTCGCCGACGGTCAGCTGGTCGTGCACGACCATCCAGCCTCCGACGAGGAGAATGGCCGCCTGCGCGAGGAGCGGGATGAACGAGAGGAGGGGGACGTAGAGCGACCGCTGCCGGTTCGCGTCGATCGTTCGCTCGAAGACCGCCTCCGAGCGGCGCGCGAACTTCTCCTGCTCCTTCTCCTCCTGCGCGAACGACTTGACTACGTGGACGCCGACGATGTTTTCCTCGGCCACCGTGGCGACGTCGGCCATCTTCTGCTGAACGTCGCGGAGAACCGGGTGCGAGACGTGGCTGTACCGGTAGGCGAGGATGATCAAGATCGGCGTGATCGCGAGCGCGACGAGTGCCAGGCGCCAATCCGTCCAGAACATGATTGCGGTCGCGCCGATGATCGTGAAGAGGTTCTGGGCGAAGAAGATGAGGCCGTAGCCGAGGAAGAAGCGCACGCCCTGGAGGTCGACCGTGGCGCGCGACATCAGCTGCCCGGTCTGGTGGCGGTCGTAGAAGCCGAACGAGAGACGGAGCAGGTGCCCGTAGAGGGCGTTTCTCATGTCGAACTCGACGCCGAGCGCCTGCCTTCCCGAGATGAAGCGGCGGCCGACCATGAGCAGCGCCTTCACCGCTCCTAGCCCCGCGATGATCCCGACCAGGATCCAGAGCATGCGGTGGTCTTGCGGGCGGATCGCGTCGTCGATGACGCTCTGTGTCAGACGGATGAGCGCGATCGACGCGGCCTGAGACGCAGCCGCGAGCACGATCGAGACGGCGAGGGACCAGCGGTACGGCCGCAGGAACCCGAGCAGCCGCGTGAAGATCCTGAGATGAGGGTGCTTTGTCGTCTCGATGGACACCAACTTCGAGTCTAGCGACGGCCTCCTTTCACCCTTCTATGCTGGCGCCGTGCCGCTTCCGCTCGAGTCCGTGCCCAATCTGTCGGAAGGCCGCGACGAGGCGACGCTCGCCGCTCTGCGCGAGGCGATGTCCAGGCCGGCGCGGCTCCTCGACGTGCATGCCGACGCCGATCATCACCGGTCCGTCTACACCCTCGTGGGCTCGGGCCAGGAGCTCGTCGACACGCTTGAGGCGGGGATTCGCCGTGCCGTGGAGCTCATCGATCTCGGTCGCCATCAGGGCGCCCATCCCCGCGTCGGCGCCGCCGACGTCGTCCCCTTCGTCTTCCTGCGGCCCGAGCACGAGCCGGACGCGCGGGCGGCCGCGCTGGAGCTGGCCGATCGGATCTCGTCGGACCTCGAGCTGCCGGTCTTCTTCTACGGCCGGCTGACCGAAGACGGTCGCGAGCCGGCGTTCTATCGCCGGGGAGGGCCGGAAGAACTGCAGCGGCGCGTCGACGAGGGCGAGTTGTCCCCGGACCGGGGCCCGAGCCGTCTCCATCCAACCGCCGGTGCAGTGCTCGTCGGTGTCCGCCGGCCCCTGATCGCGTTCAACGTGAATCTTCGCGCGCGTGACGCCCAGGTCGCGCGCGAGATCGCCGCCATCGTCCGGGAGCGCGACGGGGGTTTCCCCGGGGTCCGAGCACTCGGGCTCGACTTGCCGAGCGCCGGGCTCGTTCAGGTGAGCATGAACGTGACCGACTGGGAAGCCTCGGCGCTGCACGAGATCGTCGAGCGCGTCGTCGCCGAGGCCCACGCCCACGGCGCGGAGGTCGTCGGTTGCGAGCTCGTGGGCCTGATGCCCGCCGGAGCCGCAGTCGACGCCGCGGGGGCGGTGCTCAGGATCCATGGCCTCGATTCGACCCGGGTGCTCGAGCTCCGTCTGCTTGACGACTGAGCGCGCGCGGGGGCGAGGGTCTCTCCGGCCGCGCTCTAGACTTGCTCACGATGGCGGTTACCACGGCCGTGCTCTTGAACGGCGACGATCTCCGAGTCGAGGACGTCTGGGCGGTCGCGATCGAGCGCGTGCCCGCCGGGCTCTCCGAGGACGGGCGCGGGCGGATGCGCGCCGCGCGCGAGCTGGTCGAGAAGGCGGCCAGCGGCGTGGCGGGCGAGCACACGTACGGGATCAACACCGGCTTCGGACGCTTCGTCGAAAAGACGATCCCGCCCGAGCTCTCGGAGGAGCTGCAGCTTCGCCTCTTGCGCAGCCACGCCTGCGGGGTCGGTGATCCCTACCCCGCCGAGGTCGTGCGGGCGGCCATGCTCCTGCGCGCCAACACGCTTGCCAAGGGCTACTCCGGCGCGCGCATCGAGACGGTGGAGCTGTTGCTCGAGTGCCTGAACCGAGGGGTTCTGCCAGTCGTCCCAAGCCGCGGCTCGGTCGGGGCCTCCGGGGACCTCGCACCGCTCGCCCATCTCGCGCTCCCCCTGGTCGGGGAGGGCTGGGCAACCGTCAACGGGGACACAGTCCCGGGAGCCGAAGCCCTGTCTCGTGCCGGCCTCGAGCCGGTGCGCCTTCAGGCCAAGGAAGGCCTATCGCTCGTGAACGGAACGCAGTTCATGGCAGCCATGGGGGCGCTCGCGCTCGTGCGTGCCCGCCGGCTCGTAAAGGCGGCGGACATCGCCTGCGCCCTCTCGGTCGAGGCGCTCCAGGGCTCTCGCGTCAGCTTCATGCCTGAGATCCACGCACTCCGCCCGCTCCGCGGTCAAGGCGAATCAGCCGCGAACGTCGTTCGGCTGGTGGAGGGCTCGGCGATCATCGAGGCGCACCGCTGGTGCGACAAGGTGCAGGACGCCTACTCGCTTCGGTGCGCCCCACAGGTGCACGGCGCGAGCCGCGACCTCCTGCGCTACGCCGAGGAGACGATTGCCGTCGAGGTGAACTCGGCGACGGACAACCCGCTCGTGTTCGTCGAGCAGGGCGAGCTCGTCTCGAACGGAAACTTCCACGGTCAGCCCGTGGCGTTCGCGCTCGACTCCATGGCCATCGCGCTCGCCGAGCTCGCGTCGATCTCGGAGCGGCGCGTCGAACGTCTCGTCAACCCCTCCTTGTCCGGGCTGCCCGCATTCCTCACGGCCGACGGGGGCCTCAACTCAGGGTTCATGATCCCTCAGTACGTGGCGGCCGCACTCGTCAGCGAGAACAAGGTGCTTTGCCATCCCGCTAGCGTCGACTCCATCCCCACGAGCGCGGGGCAAGAGGATCATGTCCCGATGGGAAACGCGTCCGCTCTCAAGTGCTGGGTAGTGCTCGGGAACGTCGAGCGCGCTCTGGCGATCGAGCTGCTGGCCGCGGTTCAGGGCGTCGAGTTTCTCGCCCCGCTTGAGCCCGGAATGGGCGTCCGCGCCGCGCATTCCTTCGTGCGGGAACTCTCGCCCGCCCTGGACGAGGATCGTTCGCTCGCTCCCGACATCGAGCGGGTGGCAGAGGCGATCCGCTCCGGAGAGCTCGTGTCGGCCGTCGAGCGCGAAACGGGTGAGCTTTCGTGAGCGTCCGCTCTCTCGAAGCCGTCGTCGAGGAGCTCTGCGGCGACCTTTCCTCGATTCGCGCGCCTCGAGGGCCAACGTTGAACGCTCGCTCCTGGCAGACCGAGGCTCCGCTGCGGATGCTGCTGAACAACCTCGATCCAGAGGTGGCGGAGAAGCCAGAGGAGCTCATCGTCTACGGCGGCTCCGGCAAGGCCGCGCGCAACCACGAGGCTCTCAAGGCCCTCGTCCGCTCGTTGCTCACTCTCGGCGAAGACGAAACGCTCTTGGTTCAGAGCGGCAAGCCGGTCGGCGTCTTTCGCACGCACCCCGGTGCGCCGCGCGTCCTCATCGCCAACGCGCTCCTGGTTCCGCGGTGGGCGACCTGGGAGGAGTTCCGCAGGCTCGAGGCGCTCGGGCTGACGATGTTCGGCCAGATGACGGCCGGGAGCTGGATCTACATCGGCACGCAGGGAATTCTCCAGGGCACCTACCAGACGTTCGCCGCGGCCGGCGAGAGGCACTTCGGCTCTCCCGATCTGAGCGGGAAGACGATCCTCACCGCCGGGCTCGGCGGCATGGGCGGGGCGCAGCCGCTCGCGGCCACCATGGCCGGCGCAGCCACCCTCTGCATCGAGGTGGATCCGACGCGCATCCGCCGACGGCTCGAAACGCGGTACCTGGATCAGTCGACGGATTCGGTCGACGACGCGCTTGCCCGGGTGCGGGACGCCGCCCAGGAGGGACGCGCGCTCTCGGTGGGCCTTCTGGGCAACGCAGCGCAGATCGTTCCGGAGCTCGCACGGCGCGGAGAGCACTTCGATTTCGTCACGGACCAGACAGCTGCGCACGATCCTCTCAACGGCTACATTCCGGTGGGCCTCTCGGTCGAAGAGGCGGCCGAGCTGCGAGAGCGCGATCCCGACGAGTATCTGCGCCGCGCCGCCGAGTCGATCGCCCGCCACGTCGAAGGGCTCCTCGAGTACGTCCGGCAAGGGAGCTATGTTTTCGATTATGGCAACAACCTCAGAGGGGAGGCGCTAGAGGCAGGCGTCAAGGATGCGTTCACATACCCGGGCTTCGTCCCGGCCTATATCCGGCCGCTCTTCTGCCGAGGCATCGGTCCCTTCCGCTGGGCCGTGCTCTCCGGCGACCCGGAGGACATCGCAGCAATCGACGGGATGCTGCGTGAGCTCTTTCCGGACGACCGGCTCCTCCAGAAGTGGCTCGAGCTGGCTCCGGAGCTTGTCGCCTTCCAGGGGCTTCCCGCTCGCATCTGCTGGCTCGGTTACGGGGACCGCGCCAAGGCGGGGCTGGGAATCAACGAGCTCGTTCGATCAGGACGCGTTTCGGCTCCGGTCGTGATCGGGCGCGATCATCTCGACTCGGGCTCGGTCGCTTCGCCGTATCGCGAGACGGAGGCGATGCAGGACGGCTCCGATGCCATCGCCGACTGGCCCATCCTTAACGCGCTTCTCAACACCGCTGCGGGCGCGACGTGGGTGAGCGTCCACCATGGCGGAGGCGTTGGGATCGGCAACTCCATTCACGCAGGCATGGTCGTGGTCGCCGACGGCACGGACGACGCTGCGGAACGGTTGGAGCGGGTGCTGACGACCGATCCGGGCATCGGCGTGCTCCGTCATCTGGACGCCGGCTACGACGAGGCGCGCGCCGCGGCCAAGGAGCACGGTCTCGAGGTACCCGGTCAGCCCCGCTGACCGGCCCCCCCGCCGACCGTGCCGCGGATACTGCAGCGGACGGTCGCGAACTATCGAGAATGCGAGGACCCGGCGCGAAGGGCGATCAGTAGCGAACGAGTGATGACGCGGTCACGTCCGGGGCCGGGCGATGATTCTCGATCAGCTCGTCACGAACGGCGAGGGCAACCGCCTGCGTCCGGTTATGAACGCCGAGCTTGGCCAGGATGTGCTCGATGTGCTTGCCCACCGTCTTGGGGCTGATGAAGAGCCTCTCCGCGATCTCGGGCTGGTTGAGCCCCTCGACGAGATGCGAGAGGACCTCGAGCTCCCGCGGCGTTAGCTTCCGCGTCGTGTTTCCTCCCGCGAGCCGAGCGGGGAGGAGCCTTCGCACACGTGCGAGCAATTCATTGGGATCGAACGGTTTCACGAGGTAGTCGTCGCCGCCGACGAGGAGGCCTGCCACCCGATCGCCGGAGTCCGTGCGAGTTCCCGAGACGAAGACGATCGGCAGTGCTTCGCCGAATTCGTCTTTAAGCTCGCGGCAGACCTCGAAGCCGGACACTCCCGGCAGGAGTACTTCGAGGACGACGAGCGCGGGCCGCTCCCGCTTGGCCGCAGCGAGCGCCTCCTCGCCGGTCGCAGCCTCGCAGGTGCTGTAGCCGACCCGGTTTAGCACGCGCGAGATGAGCGTGCGGGAGTGGCGATTGCCGTCCACGATGAGGATCAGCGCCGCAGTGAACATATGCGCTCCTTCGCGCTGCCAAGACGTTGGCCGGTTCTAGCGCATCTGCACGCCGGGTGCAAGGTCATTGCCGTACGGCCTTCGCCGGATTCTCTAAGGGGGAAAGCGAACGCGCGAGAAATCCGACGAGCGCCCCTGTTGAAAACCCAGCGCTAGCGGGAAACTTTTGCCTATAAGGGTACTGCGGCGAAGGGAGGTATCGACCGGGAGAGTGAATCTTCTGTCCATGCGCCGCGGGGCGCTGAGGCTACCGCTCACGCCCCTCCACCAACTCTGCTGAGGAGGTTTTACAGATGCGGCGAATGTTTATTGGCCTGACAGTGTTGCTTCTCGTGGGCATGACAGCCACGGCGGCACTGGCGGACAGCCCGCACTTCAAGAAGGGCAGTCCAACGTTCACGGACAACGGCACGACCCTGACCGCATCCGGTGACATCGCCGGCCTGGGCAACGGCGACGTCAGGATCCGCATTTTGTCCACGGGCACGCCGACCGCCGGTTGCGTGAACCCAGGGACCGGCGAGCATCGGCCCGGTGGCCAGCAGCCGGCAGTGGTCGTGAGCGGTACGCAGGACATTGCCGGCAACCAGATCAAGAACGGCACGCTCCACTTCAACGTGACGACCGATGAGCCGACGCCACCTTCGAGTGCGAAGGCAGCCGGTTGTCCGAACGACAACTGGACGGTCGTGATCGACGACGTCTCGTTCACCGATAACACGCTGTGCGTGTATCAGGACTCGATCAACGACGGTGTGTACAACTCGCCGTCGCCGCTCGTGTTGTCGTTTGGGCCGTTGACCTGCCCATCGACCGCGTAACCAGCAAGGCGATGAGCACCAGGCAGGGGAGCGGCTAGAACGCTCCCCTGCCACCTATGGCTTCATCGCTCAGCGAGGGAAAGGAGGCTCGCATGAGCCGAGTCACTCTGCTACGCACGCTTCTCGTGGCTTTCATCACAGCGCTCGCCGTCCTCCCTGGAAGCGCGCTCGGGGGGAAACCGGTTGAACAGTTCCACGATCACTTCACCGAGAGCTTCTCGGATGAGATCTGCGGAATCCCCGTTGACGTCGACCTCGTGGTCACGGATAACTTCTTCCTCTACGCGGACGACAGCTTCAAGGACACCAGCTCCTTCA
>WNFZ01001393.1_pt1 | contig 24162 bp, 25 predicted proteins | sample 5400081 | NCBI WGS metagenome assembly WNFZ01 (sample SAMN13153365, study PRJNA577476) | soil metagenome | isolation source: 80 cm soil or saprolite under grassland replicate 1 | place: USA:California | collected 2016-06-15
AAGACGCCAGCCGAGTTCTCCAGCCAGCTCGGGTTGCAGCACCTGGTCAGCCCGCTGCGGCTGCGCGGCATAACGGCGATGCTGGCCCGGATCAAGCGCCAGGTACGCGAGCAACGAGACTGACCATTCCCGCCGGCCCAATGGCCGCGTCATAGCGCGCCGAGTTCCGCACGAATCCTGACGAGACTGTGCACGATCTGCGCTGGGGGTCGCTCGCGAGGTTACCGTGGCGAGGTGCAGCCCGGCGTCGGGCGTAGATCGCGCGGCCTGGCTCTGCCTCAAGCAGCATTCCAGGACGCGCCAGGCCGCGATCGCGAAGGTTTTCGGCGAGGCTCTCCGCGACGTCGCGCGCGTAATCGGCCGCATCCGCCGGCTGTGGGCGCGTCCGCGCCTGGGCCGGCCGCCGCCCGACGGGGTCTATGGGAAAAGGCCAGCCACCGCCGACATCGATTTCGGCGGGAAGCCATCCGCCCCAGCTGGCCGACAACTCGACAAGCAGCCCGGCGAAACTGGCGATCTGCGCGCGCCACAGGCTGATGTCCAGTCTGGCGCGCCAGGTGGGCATGCACTCCGACGAGTTCGACGTGCCGGGACTCGAGCGCGGCGCGTCCCAGCGCCACGGCGTCGTCGATGGGAACACCCGCCTTGTAGGACTGGAACACCTCGCGGATCGAGGTTCCGTCGCTCGCGAAGTCGGACGGCGCCTCCACGCCGTCAAGCCGCGGACGCAGCCGAATGCGCACGCGGGCAGTCGTCGCGGCGTCCGCGGCGGCCTTCTCGGCAATCGGAAGCTCCCGCCCGCTGTCAAGCGTGATCCGCGGCCCCGGCGGCGACCGCACGCCCGATCAGGGCCGCTGACTTGCTCGCGCCGTTGACCGAGATCAGCGCGGGCGGCACGCCCGCCCGCAGCGCCACCTCAAGCTCGGTCTCGCCGAAGGTGTCGCAGCCGACACCCTCGCTTGTCAGCACGGCCCGCGTCGCGAGTGTGGGGTTGGCCTTGATCGAGGGCAAGAGCCGCGCTTCCCCGAACGGCCACCCCGCGGCGAAATGCCGACGGTCACCGTCTCCTCGTCGTCACCAGGTCCCAGCGGCGGGACTGGCTGCCAGCTCGGTGTCGGCCAGCGCCAGGCCATGGCGCAGGGCGTCGAGGACCAGGTCGAGCTCGGTGTCGGTGATGAGTCGAGCTCGGTGTCGGAGATGACCAGCGGCGGCGCGAGAAACAGCGACGTTTGCTCGCCGCTGGTGGCGATTGCCGAGGAGCAGGTGAGCTTGCGCGCGCCTTGCCCTGGTGGCTTGATTCTTGAAGGCGGGTGCTATTCGCCGGGTGTGACGAGGCCGGTTTCGTAGGCGAGCACGACGGCTTGGGCGCGGTCGCGCAGGTTCAGTTTGGTCAGGATGTGGCCGACGTGGGTCTTGGTGGTCTGTTCGGCGATGACCAGGGTGTCGCTGATCTCGGTGTTGGACAGGCCGCCGGCGATCAACCGCAGCACCTCGGTCTCGCGCGGAGTGAGCGCGCCGGGCGCGGCGAACGGCAGGCTCGCGCGTGCGCGGCGGGCGAAGCCAGCGATCAGCCGCCGGGTCACCGATGGCGCGAGCAGCGCGTCCCCGGCGGCGACGACGTGGACCGCGTGGATCAGTTCGGTGGCGGGGGCGTCCTTGAGCAGGAATCCGCTGGCCCCGGCGCGCAGTGCCTCGTAGACGTACTCGTCGAGGTCGAAGGTGGTGAGCATCAGCACCCGCGGCCGGTGCGCCCCTTCGGGAGCGGTGAGGATCTGGCGGGTGGCTTCCAGCCCGTCCATGACCGGCATCCGCTGCTGGCCGCCAAGGCCACAGTGTTCGGCGCGGTGGCGCTCGCCGCCGGGGAACTCGCCTGTTTCGCCGCCTTCCTGGCCGGCGTGGCCTTCCTGCGGTCCACGGTGCCGCATCCGGCGCTCAGCCAGCCCACGGTGCTGCGCGCAGTGGTGCTGACCGGCGCCTATCTGGGGCTGATCGGGCTCGGCCTGGGCGCCATCATCCGGCGCAGCGCCGGGGCGATCGCCACCCTCGTCGGCGCCGTGTTCGTCCTGCCAGTCCTGGGGCTGGCCTTGACCCCGGCAGGCAAGTTCCTGCCCATGCTCATCGCCGCGAACTCACTCGGCGCGGTCAAACCCCAGACCTCAGCCGGGATGCTGTCACCGTGGGCCGGGCTCGGCATCATCTGCCTGTACGCCGCCGTCCTGCTCGCCCGCCGCGACGCCTGAGCCGGTGCCGATCGCCGCAGCGCACGCCGTTGCCGGCATACTGCCCGGACGGCATCCGGCCGCGTGCCCAGCGGCGGTACCACTGCGGCCCGCCCGCCGACCGGCCAGTGACCCGCCCAAGCGGGCTGCTGACCCGGTCCCGGGCGGTAACCGCGAGGAATGCGCGCGCCACCAGTAATCCCCCGCGTTCCGGCGGATCCCCCTGCAGCGCCAGCACCTGAACCGGCCGTTCATGATCATGGCCAACCCCGGGTCGGACCACAACACCGTGCCGGCATGGCGGCCGTTTCTGGAAGCACAGCACCGGCTGGCACCTCGACCTGACCCTGCAGGGCGCAAGCGGAGACCACTCCTACTCGGACGCGGCGCCGCCATCCACGTCTACCGACCCCGAGTCCACTGAGTCACACGACTAAGGAGCGAAAGGAAACCACACATGGCGAAGATCGTGCTCGACATGTCGATGTCGCTGGACGGATTCATCACCGGACCCGAGGACAACGCGTCCCATGGGCTGGGTCTCCCGGCGGGGCGCGATTGGCTAGTAAGGAGGTCACGGTGTTGTGCAGGGCTATCGTCCGGTATGGACAGCCAGGCGGATAGAATGCCATCTGTTCGGATCGTGACGAAGCGCACTTCTCAAGGATTCCTGTGACTGACAACCGCTCGGCAATCCCCGGCGAGCCGGGGCCAGCAGAACCCGATGACATCGCCGGGACGGCGATCGACACAAGGGTGCCGCACTCGGCCAGAATCTGGAACTACTGGCTGGGCGGCAAGGACAACTATGCCGTCGATCGCGCGGCCGGCGAGGAGTATGCCAGGGCGTTCCCGGGGATTGTGGACGTCGCCCGGGCTTCGCGGCAGTTTCTGACTCGCACCATCCGTTACCTGGCCGGGGAGGCGGGGATCCGGCAGTTCCTCGACGTGGGTACCGGCCTGCCGACAGCGGAGAACACCCATGAGGTCGCGCAGCGGGCAGCGCCTGAGTCCCGCATCGTCTACGTCGACAATGACCCGCTGGTGCTGGCGCACGCCCGTGCCCTGCTGACCAGCACTTCCGAAGGGGCCACCGCCTACATCGATGCCGATCTGCGCGAACCGGACAAGATCCTGGCCGAGGCGGCCAAGACGCTGGACTTCACTAAGCCCGTTGCGCTCATCCTGAGTGGCGTGTTGGGGCACGTCACCAGCATCGATGAGGCGCGCTCGATCGCTCACCTGCTCATGGACGCCCTGCCGTCCGGCAGTTACTTGTCCCTCAACGACGGCACGAGCGTGGTCGCAGGTGAGGCGTTCGAAGGTGCTCAGGAGGATTACAACGAAAGCGGCGCGCTTCCGTATGTCCTGCGGACCCCGGAGGAGATCGCCAGCTTCTTCGACGGCCTGGAGCTTGTGGAGCCCGGCGTGGTCTCATGCCCGCGGTGGCGGCCAGAAGCTACGGCGTCCGGTCCGTCCGAGGTGGACGCGTTCGGCGGCGTGGGGAGGAAGCCGTAACATCGGCCACCAGCCCGCGGGTCTGCGGGTCTGCGGGTCTGCGGGTCTGCGCGAGCGTAGCTGGCTGGACCGCAATGCTCTTTCTGCGCGCGAGCCAGGCCCGGCTTCTGCGCGTGCGCCTGCAGGGTCTCCGCACCGGATCCGGTCCCGAGCTGAGGCCTGCTGTTCTGATGGCCGCGTGAGGCGCGAGGGAGACCGCGGTAGAGGGCGTACGCCTGCTTGAGGCGGTAGAGGCGTACGCCTGCTTGAGATCGACAGCGGCGGTGCCGGGCGGGCTGGGCCGCGTCGGCGTTAGGTCTCCCGGATGATCTCTTTGATGAAGCGCTCTGAGCCGGCGGGAGTCAAGGCCTCGGCGCTGAGCTGGTTCACGACCTCCATGTAGTGGTCGACGTCTTCGCGTCTTTCGAGGTAGACAGCGCTGGTCAGCTGCTCGATATACACGACGTCCGGCAGGTTCGGTTCCCCGAAGCGCAGCATGGTGAACGAGCCGCCGGCTGCGGCGTGACCACCGCGGCGGAACGGCACGACCTGCAGGGTGACATGGGGCCGCCGGCCTGCCTTGAGGAGGTGGTTCAGCTGGGCGCGCATCACCTCCGGTCCGCCGACCGGGCGCCGCAGCGCCGCCTCGTCCATGACGGACCACACCCGGGGCGGATCCGGGCCTGCGAGCAGGTCCTGGCGCTTCATCCGCAGGCTCACCCGGCGCTCGATCTCCTCCTCGGGCGCGGCCTTATGGCCGAGCACGGTGACGGCCCGGGCATAGGCCTCGGTCTGGAACAGGCCGTGCACGAACTGAAGCTCAAAGGTGCGGATGAGCGAGGCAGCTGCCTCCAGCCCCAGATATGCCGCGAACCAGTCGGCGAGGATGTCGCCGTATTGCGCCCACCAATCCTGAGCGTTGCCCTGCCGGGCCATCGACAGCATCCCTGCCCGCAGCTGCTCGTCAGTGACGCCGTACAGGGTGAGCAGGTCGGCCACGTCCCGGTCCTTGAAGCCCACTCGGCCGTGCTCCATGCGGCTGATCTTGGACCGGGATGCCCGGATCTCATACCCCGCCTGGTCGGGCGTGACGCCGGCTGCCTCGCGAAGGCGGCACAGCTGCGCTCCCAGCATCATCCGGAAAACCGACGCGCCGACTCGCGCCCCGCCCACGGCGGCCCGCTCGGCGCCTGGCTGAACCGTGCTCAATCGCGCTCCAGACCGATGGGATCACCGCCCGGTGCCCGCATCCGGTCTGATGCCGGACGGTCATCACGGCACTGCCCAAGCGCACGCGATACCCGGCAGGGCGGCATGTTCACCCTATCGCAGCAGCAGGCCACAATACGATATCAACGGCCCGATCGCACCCTGGTGACGCAATCTTGACGGCATCCTGACGGCGTGCGGCAAATAACACGCCGCCGCCTAGGTACAAGTCATCGAACTCGCCGTTCTTCACTCCCGTCAGGAACGCCGCGACCTCGGCGCGCGTGTAGATCAGGGCCGGGCCGGACGGGTCACGGGAGTTGCGGACCGCGATCGCGCCGCCCGGCAGCTCGGCGACCTCGACACAGCTCCCGCTGGGATTGCTGACGCGGCTCTTGCGCCAGCGCACCGCCAGCTGATCAGCCGGGACGCCGTTCCTGACCTGCATCACTGCTCTCCGAGACGGGCTACCGGGACGCAGCGGCGAGCACACGCCGCAATAACTGTTTGCACGGCGCAGCCTAACAGATCCACGCACAGTACAGATGCAATTGCAGAAGCCTCTTGCAGCAGCTAGGTGCACCCGGCAAGATGGAGCTGTACGCCCGTTTTCCCCCTGTTGCCACGAGACCGTTCGGACGGCGATGACCGCACATCCACGAGGCCTGGCGGGCAGCGCGGCCAGCGGCATCGGCTGGCACTGGCTGACATCAGCTGTGGAGATGGCCGCCCTGGCGAGCGGGAACTGGCCGCTGGCCCCAGGTCCCGCATCCCAGCGCTGGACGCGCTTCCCGCGGATCGCCACCCGCACGCCGGGTGCCGATGCCCGGTCTGTCCGCGCGGCCCGAGACTTCACCATTGCCACATTGCAGCGGTGGGGTGTCGCAGAGCGCCGCGACGATATCGTGACCGTCGTGTCTGAGCTGCTGACCAACGCGGTGTGCCACGCATTGCCCGGTCCCGGCGACACCCGGCCCCGGCGGCCGATCCAGCTCGGCCTGCTGCAGCCCGGGCCATGCGTGCTGTGCGCGGTCGCCGACCCAAGCGAGCGGGCTCCGGTGCCCGCAGGGCCCTGCCACCTCGCCGAGACCGGCCGCGGGCTACACGTCATCGGCGCGCTCAGCGACCAGTGGGGCTGCACCGCGCCCAGCGACACGGGAAAGGTCGTGTGGGCTATGTTCACCACGGGCCCGGCCCGCCTCACGCAGGCTCTCATCCCTGGCCTGGCGGGCGAGCGCGGCACGAGGCCGGGGCCAGGCCGTGAGCACGCTCCCTCGTCCCGGCTGCAGGGTTCGATGGAGGCGAGATGAGCCAGTCCCCGCGCGCCCCCGGCGCCGCGCGGGTTCCGCCTGGCGCTGACGTTCCGAAGCCAACACCCGCCCGGCTGCATGACTACTACCTCGGCGGCCAGGGCAACCTCCAGATCGGCACAGACGCCGCCAGGCGGCTCCTGGCGGTGGTTCCCGAGCTGCCCGATACCGCCTGGGCAGCCCGCGGGTTCCACCAGCGGGCCGTGATCTGGCTGGCTGGCGAGCAGGGCATCCGCCAGTTCATCGACATCGGCTTCGGACTGCCCGTGCAGAACAACACGCACGAGGCGGCGCAGAAGGTGGCCCCGGATGCCCGCGTGCTCTACGTCGATAACGACCCGGCGGCGCTCACGCACGCAAAGGCGCTGCTGACCGGGGAAGGGACCACCCGGGTCATCACCGCGGACCTCCGCCAGCCCGGCACGATCCTGGGCCATCCCCAGGCCCGGGCGCTGATCGACTTCAGCGAGCCCGTCGGGCTGCTGATGACCGGCCTGCTGCAGTTCATATCCGACCAGGACGATCCGTGGGGCCTGGTCGAGCGGGTCGTCGCCGTGGTCGCACCCGGCAGCTACCTCGTGCTGAGCCACATCACCGGCGACCAGAAACCGCCCGTGGGCGTGAAAGCCTTCCTCGACCTGTACGAGAACGCCACCGAGCAGCTGCACATGCGCACCAAGGCGGAGATCGAGCGGTTCTTCACCGGGCTCGAGCTGGTTCCGCCGTACCCGGAGGCCGGGCCCGGCCTCGCATGGCTAGGTGAGTGGGGCGCCGAGGATGTCGCGGCGGCGGACAGCGACGGGTCGCGCTGGGGGTACTGCGGTGTTGCCCGGCGCCCGTAAGCTGTTCACCTGGCGCTCGCGCAACTTGGACGCACGGGGACAGCCGGCCGATGCGCCGCTCGATTCCTGGTCGGCAGGTGTCAATGGGCCGCGTCCGGGCCTGTCGAGGATGCCGGTCAAGGGTGGCGAAGTGCAGCCCGGCGCGTCGTGCGAGGTCACTTGACTCGGTACGCGCCTCGAGTACGGGATCAACATCGACTGGCTCGGCTCGAGCATGGGGTTGGCGACGGCCCTTGCCTGCACAGCCGCCGTGAACTTGACCAGGTCGGCCGGGGTGGCCCACAGGCCGGCGGCGGCCAGCTCCGGGTAGGTGTGCCAGCCGCCCGGGTACGTCCTCGCCGCCGACGCGGGCGCTCGCGGCCACCTCGGGCTCAGGCTGGAGATACTGAGCGTTGAGCATGCTGAGGGGGCGAGTGCTACCTCGGTGACCAGATCGGGCAGGGGGCACCGCTGACGTCCTCCAGCAGCTGCTACAGCACTGCGTACCCGCCGCCCGAGTACCTGGGACCAGCCCGGCAGGCCGGTGAGCCGGACGGCAGGGTATTGGCTGGCAGCTTGCCGTCCAGGATCTCGCGCAAGCTCGGTGTCTTAGCCCCGGCCGGGTAGCCGGGGAGCGACCTGACGCTTAACGCGCCGCCGTGGCAGAGCAGGGTGCCGCAGCGTCGCCTGGGCTGGCCAGTCCGCGGTCGTCGGCAGCTTCCAGGACCTCAGCTTGGTGTTCACGTCCTCGTCGAGGCTCAGTGCGCCCTGGTGAACCAGGACCAGGGCGGCGAGCGCGGCGATCAGCTTGCTGATGGAGGCCGCCTGGAACAAGGTGTAAGGCCATTGCCTGGCCGGTCGCATCGCGCTCGTATCCTTGGGCGCACGATGACCAGGCTGATCGAGCACATCCTTCACCTCAGCGGATGGGTGGCGCTGCTGATCGTTTTCGCGGTCCCCGCCCTTGAGGCGTCGCTGTTCCTGGGTTTTGTCTTCCCCGGGGAGACCGCGCTGATACTCGGCGGGGTGCTTGCGTCCTATGGCCGGGTGAGCCTGTGGGCGGTGCTCATCGCAGGGATCTCCGGGGCGATCATCGGCGATTCCGTCGGCTACCTGGTCGGCCGCGAGTACGGCCGGCGCATGCTCCAGGCCAGGCCCTTGCGCCCCTTCCTGAAACCCCAGCGCATCGAGCGGGCCGCGGGCTACCTGGCCAGACGTGGCGGCAGGGCAGTGTTCTTCGGCCGGTTCACCGCCGCTTTGCGGGTCCTGGTCCCAGGCCTGGCTGGCATGGCGCGCATGCGATACCGGGTTTTCCTGCCCTTCAACGTGGCCGGCGGCGCGATCTGGGGCGCGGTGATGGTGCTGCTCGGCTACATCGCGGGCGCGAGCTGGAAGCAGGTCGCCCGCTACGCCACCCAGGTCGGCATCGCCCTGTTCGTGATTGTGGTGCTCGCGCTCATCCTCGGGCACCTGCTGCGGACGGCACGTGACCCGCAGAGCTGGGCCGGGCGGCAGGTCGCGCGGCTGTCCGGCAGCCGCCCGGCTTCCTGGCTGCGGGCGCGCTTCCCGGGTCAGCTGGGGTGGCTCGCCGCACGCTTTCAGACGGGTGTCCCTGCTGGCTTCGCGCTGACCGTCGCCGTTCTCACGCTCGCGGCGTGCGCCTCGTCGCTGGGATCACTGACGTTCAGCGTCGTCCACCACATCAACAGCGCCCGTTTCGACCCGCGGGTCCTGTCATTCTTTGCTGGCCACCGCTCGCCGTGGCTCACAAGCCTCGCCAAGGCGCTCACCTGGCTCGGCTCGGGCTTCGTGTTGTGGCCAGTCGTGATCGCCGCAGGCCTGGGCCTGTGGTGGTGGCGCCGCCAGTGGCTGCCGGCGGTCCTTCCCGCGCTGTCACTCGCGGGGGCCGCGGCGTGGTGCTTGCTGGCCAAAGGCCTAGTCGGACGTCCCCGGCCGCCCGCCGGGGGCTGGCTGGGCGCATTCGACGGGTGGTCCTATCCCTCTCAGCACGCGGCACAGGCCCTCGCGACCTGGGGCACGCTGGCGCTCATGGTGATGGCAGGCCGCTCCCTGCGGACGCGGACGCTGCTCATGACCGGCGCCGCCCTGATCGCGTTCGTGGTCGGACTGACGCGGCTTTACCTGGCCGCCCACTGGATGACCGACGTGCTGGCCGGCTGGGCGCTCGCGGGAGCGTGGGGCTGCCTGCTGATCATCACCTACCTGTTCGCGCAACGGGCGGCGACGGCCACCACCGAACGGGAAGCCCGCCCGGCGGCGCGCCCGGGAGCAGCAGGGCCGGGAGAGGGGGCGCCGGCCCCGTTGCCTGCTGACCGCACTGCCCCAGGGTGACGATCGCCGGCTGTCATCTTGCTCGCGGCCCGAGTGTGCCATCGGCTGCATCCAGATGCCAGATGTGCCCCCGGGCCAGCCGGATCGGTTCCGGCATTCGCGTGACACCTGAATCGGTCCAGACGGCCAGCCCTTCGCGATCCAGAATGGCAGCAGGCAGAGCGCATAGCCATGCGGAGCGTTGCCAGCGATCCGCCGACGTAGGGGATGTCAGCCTGACCGCCAGCCAACTGCACGAGGTGGGTCGCATTGTCCCGGGCTGGCGTAACCCGCTGCAGTGACGACCAGGTCTTACCGTGGCCGGCCGAGGCTCCCGATATCCTGCCCGGCGACCTGCGTGTGCCAGGTGGCATACAGGTTCCCTGCTCTCCATGTGCGCCATCGACGCTCTCGGCATCGCCGCGATGCTCGGCAAGTCCGTAACGATCTCCTCGGCCGAGCCCGGCACCGGCGATCCCATCACTGTGACCGTCCCCGCGGGCAAGGGCCGCGCGGTCTGGGAGCCGGCCACCACCGTGGTCTTCACCGGCCAGCAGAACACCTGCGGCACCTGCTCGCCGCCCGATGCCGCAGTGCCGTCGGTCGCCGCCGACACGTGCTGCAGATACATCAACTTCTTCACCACCAAGCAGAGCGCCGCCGCCTGGGCCGGCGCCCATCCCGAAGTCACCGGGCAGACACTAAGCCAGAAGGACGCCTTGAAGACCGGAGCCCAGATCTTTGGCCCGCTGCTGAACTCTCATACCTGACCACCCACGCCGACAAACAGGGATTGTCGAAACTGAATCGGCAATCTACGGTTGTCGCATGGGCAAAGTGAACGTACGGGCCCTGATCGAGGCCGTACACGAGCGGGCCAGCAGCGACGACCCGCTGGTGCTGCTGGAGAACGCGATCGCCGTCGCCACCGAAACGAGCGGCGCGGCCGACGACCTGATCGAGCACTACGTCGGCGCCGCCCGCGCCGCGAACGTGTCCTGGACGCTGATCGGTCAGCGGCTCGGGGTGTCCAAGCAAGCCGCCCGGCAGAAGTTTGCGCACCGGCTGGAGGTCAGCGACGTCATCGGCGCCGCCGCCGACGCGATGGTCATGGCGCCGCGCCTGTCGGCCTGCCTGCAAGCCGCGCAGACCGCCGCGGACGCCGATGACAGCGTGCCGGGCACCCAGCACCTGCTACTCGGGCTCCTGCACGTCGGGGCCGCTGCGAACATCCTCGACCGGCTCAGCGTCACCCGCGACAAGGTCCGCGAGGCCAACACCCGGCTCTTCGAGCCCGCGATGATCGCCGACGACGGGCGGAAACGCCGCGTCGTTGGGGACGGAGAAGCCGAACAAGCTGTCACAGGGGCGCGACGGCGGGCCGCCCGGCGCGGTCAATCCCAGTTCCGGACCGAGCACCTGCTGTTCTGCCTGGCCCTGGACCCCGGCTCCTCCGCCCGCCGTGTCCTCAACGACCTCGGCGTCGACCCCGCGCACGTCAAGAAAGAACTTGAGGAATGGATCGCCCCGGTCCAGCGCCGGCACCGCCGCATCGGCAAGGCCAGGGGCACCGACCGGGCCTGCTCCTTCTGCGGCTGCAAAGACCTCGGTCCCCTGATTGCCGGACCCGGCGTCTGGATCTGCGGCAACTGCGCACAAACCGCCATCGAGATCCTCCGCGCCGAACCACGCGGCCTACGCACCGGATGACCACCACGTCGACCGGCCAACATCTGAGCGATCACGTCACGAACATGTCCGCCACGTCCATCCCGCGCCAGCAGGCTGATCGACCTTTCGGCGGTCGGAAAGGTCGGCCAGGACAACCTGCGCCGGATCGTCTTGCGCGAGCGGGGTGTCCCAGGTAGAGCGAACATCGGCCTGATCGACACGGTAGCCCGGTTCGCGCTCGGCCACGGTTTCCATGTGATCATCGACGGCATCCTGCACGCCGTCAGCTACGGGGCCATGCTCGTTGCCCTGTGCCGCGACCACCGTGGTGTCGCTCGCTCTACTACCTAGGCGTGCCGTTCGAGGAAACGATGCGCCGCCACGCGACCCGTCCGCAAGCCGCCGAGTTCGGGCGCGCGAAGATGCAAAGCTGGTACCGCGAACGTGACCTGTTGCCGCCTGCCGGATCTCCGGCTCGCTGCTGACCGCCACCCCTGACATCTGGCAAGACAGGCACGCTGCCGGCCAGCCTCACTGGCCGGCACGAGCCAGGTAGCCGCGATCCTGGCGAGAAGCCTGCAACCCTGTCGGCAGGCGGACATCCCGTTCCGCCATCCCATGCCATCTTGCCCAGAGATAACGGCCGTGGTTGAGGTATGGCCAGCCATTTACCAGGACGCTACGGCGCGCCAGCGGGCACGAATGAGGCAGCTACTTGTTATGGCAGGCGGTGATGCCGAGCAGCACGGTCAGTTCCGCGGGCAGCCACTGCGGGCAGACCAGCAGCCCGGTGAGCCGCTTGTGGCCTTCGAGCACGACCAGGTTCACCGGGCCGGGCTCACCGATCAAGATGAGCAGCGGGGGCAGCCTCCCGTCCCGGAGATTCTCGGCGATCTGCCGGTAGATCGTCCCGGGCGGCTGGTCCTGCCAGGCCCCGAGCAGGCGGGCCCCGTCGGCGGCCAGCCGGGTCCCGCCGGAAAAATCGGTCCAGTACGGCCAGTCAAGATACTGCACGGTGCTCAGCTCGCCCCGGGTCAGCGCGGCCCATTGCCACGCGATGTCGGCGGGCATGCCGGTGAACACCCCGCCCGCCGGGTAACCGCGGTAGGCGGCCAGGACCTGCCGCCGTACCGCGTTGGCGGCGGCGTCGCTAGTGTCAGGATGCTCGACGATGCCGCGAGGATGGCCGAGCCCGGCAAGGACCTCGCGGATCTGGGGACCGTAACGCTGCGAGGTGGCCTCGGCGGCAAGAAACGCCGCCACCATGCCATCCTCAGATGCTCGCCGAAGCAGACGCATCCCCCATTGTGCCGCCCCGGCCCGCCAGGGCATGTGCCAGGCTCCAACCGTGCTAACACCCGCGCAACATGGGGCCGCTAGAACCTGTTGCGCCTGGCGTTGTTGCCGCCCGATGGTGAGGCATGCTCAGCGGGCAGCACCGACCGAGTTCGCGGAGCGCGGCGTCGTCTGCCTGCGCGGCGCGTTCGCGGGGGGACGGCCATGTCGGCCGGCCTGGACCGCGGGCTACCCGCCAGACCCGCGTCCATGCGGCGATAAGGGCCGTTCGACAGCTGGTCACCGGCGGTGCGTCGGCTGGGGGCAGACCTTGCTGGTGCGCGCTGGGGCTCCCGCGGTCCGGTCCTCGTGCTGGCGGGGGGCATGGCCCGAGTTGCGGGAAAGGTCGTGGCCAGGCACGAGAACCCGGCCGGTCCCGGAGGTAGCGTTTCCCACCCCGGTAGCCGCCGCCTGAACTGGCGTTGAGCGCACGTGGCAGCGGCAGTGACGAGTATCCGTCCGCGGTCCCGTCAGTGACCGGCCAGGGCCAGCACGATCACGGCTGTGAGGATCAGGGCCAGGGCGAGGATTACCACGCCCATCATCGCGTCGGTGCCTGGCTCCTGCTGCTGCGCCTCATGCCGCCCGCCCATGCCCGCAGTGGTACATGTCCGCGCGCCGCGCCGCCATGCTGTCCTGCGTGAGTAATTTGTCATTTGCGAAGGCGGTACCCAAGGTGGGCGGGAGACAGGTGCCGCAGAGCGTGCGGCACGGCTCGCAGGCCGCGGTGAGTACGCTGGCCGATTGGCCCGGCCGCATTTAACGAGCGCCAGCAGGACAATCCCGTCAGCGCGTGGGAGGGTTCCGGGACGTGGCGTCGTCCGTGCCTGCAGGCGCTCATGAAGCCCTACAGCCAGATCAGATCACGCAGCGAGATCCCGCAGAGATCCCGCGGGCTTACGGCAAGATCATGTGCGCCACGTCCAGCGGCTGCGGGAGTGCGCCATAGAATGACATCAAGTTCGCGACCCGCTGCAGGCTGGTCACTTTCAGCGAGGTGGGGTACAGGCCCACAGTGATCAAGGAAGCGGTCCGGCGGCTCATGCCTTCATCGTGGGTGAGCGCTGCCTCCACTGGAGCCCTTCGGGCCGCGCTAGCCTGGGCACGCATCAGGGCTGATCGGAAGGCCGCCAGCGCGGCCCTGTGCTTGCTGGCGAAGGAAGCTGACGCAAAGTACCCGTCCAGCGGCAGGCTCACGGTGGCGCCGCTGCAGGCATCGAGGACGCTTCGCGCGCCAAGCTGGCTCTCGGCCTGGTAGATCTGGGGCTCGGTCACCAGAATGGCGTCCACAAGGTGGCTGCGGAGCGCGCCGATCAGGTCATGCACGGGCATGGGCTTCCAGGTCACCGCCGTCGGCTGCACGCCATCGTTCATCAGCACCGAGGCCGCCGACACGGTGTCCAGACTGTAGGGCTGGCCGTTGACGATATCGGGCATCAGCTGCGGCGCTGCTGTGCCGATGGTCTTACCCGCCAGGTCCTGGGGGTTGGTGATGCCGGAATGTGGCCCGACTAGCACATCGATGACGTCGGGCCCGGAATCATAGCCGTCGGCTACCACGACCATCGGCGCGCGTGCGTAGTGCTCTTGGGCGAAGAAGAAGTCAGCGTAGTTACCCACGGCGACGTCGGCCTTACCGCTGTGGATGGCGGTCACCTCGGCGGCCACCGATGCGTAGGAGTGGATGCGAACGGTCAGGCCCGCTTGCCGGAAGAGCCCCTCTCGGAAAGCGGCATACAGCGGCGCATCCCCAATCTCGGGCACCGCTGCCACGGTGATCGAGGATCCCGGTCCCCGCCCGGCTGCTGAGGAAGCGCCGGGCACGTGGCAACCTGCCAGGAGCATGACCGCGGCAGTTGCGCCTCCAGCGGCGATCCGCATGCGACCGCGGCTGCGGCGCTGCACCGGCCAGCCGGCAGGCACCACCTTCATCAGGCTCCTCGGCATCCCAGATAGGGCAGATAGGAAAAAACCGGAACATGCCGTAGTGCGAGAGCGTACTGTACCGGTGGCACGGGGACGGGGAAACGCCCGGATGCGCGAACCGCTTCCCCGTGATGTCGGTATTACGGGTGGCAGGCCGGTGAGAGGCTGGGGGGTGAGGCCATGATATTCAGCGGCCGTGGCCGCAGGCTCGCCGGCTCGGGAGGGACGCGCCGTCATATCGCTTCGGCCGCAAGTACGGGCATCCACGCTCGGGCCACAGTCCCGGTGCGAGGGCCAGGGTGGTCCCGGATCAAGGCGAATCTGATATCCGGGCCTGATGGTGGCGACAGGGTGGCGGATGGGCGCGCACTGCCCGCGGCGGAGCCCGTCGCCGAGCCCGGGCTGAATGGCACGGACACCGGCTTTCGGGGGGGCAGCACGGACAGCCGGGCTCCGCGGAGAGGACGGCCATCACGCCGTGGCCTGAGGAACTGGCGGGTGCGCTCACGCCTGCTGCTCCTCATCGCTATCCCCACGCTGCCCGCCCTCATTCTCGGCGCTGTCCGCATCGGCTCTTCGGTTCAGAGCGCCGTGGCGTTTCAGCGGGCGGAGGAGCGGGCTGTTCTGGCATCCGATATCACCCAGCTGGCCCAGCGGCTTGAGACTGAGCGTGACCAGACCGTTTACTACATCGCACTCGGCAGCAACGGGCGGGCCGGTGATCTATCCAAGGCCGTGCCCGCGGCAGCAAAGAGCGATGTGGTACGGCGCTATCGGGCGATTCAGGCGTTTTACCGGCAGACCGATGAGGCCATCGTCCGGTTCAGGGCGGGGCTCGCGCAATTCCGCGGCGCCTACCCGGCTGGAACCCGGCAGGAGGTCGCGCCCGCGCTCGCCGGGCTGAACATCCTGCAGCAACTGCGCCAGACGTCAACGAAGAGCCTGATGCCTGGGCTGGTCGTGGCCCAGAAGTACGCGGGTCTGCTTGACGATCTGATCCAGATGGAAGACCTGACCGCTCTGGGAACGGGTGACCCTGTGCTGTCCCAGGCCGTCGAGGTACAGAGCCTCGTGTCCCGCATCAAGGAACAGGCATCGGAGCAGCGCGCAATCCTCTCGGCAGCCCTCCTGCAGGGAAGACTCGGCCAGGAAGAGGGATCCGCTCTTGACCGCGCCCGGGCGAACCAGCAGGGCAGCCAGCAGGCCTTCGACCGGTCGGCGACGACGGCGCAACGCGAGCTGTGGAATAACGCCGTCTCTGGATCATTTGTCTACCTGGCCGCCTCCGAGGAGCAGCAGGCGGCCGCCTTGCAGGCACACGCGCATTCGCTGACCGGGGATCCCCTCACCGCAGAGGCCTTCTACGATGCCATGTCGAACGGTATCAACAACCAGATGGGCTCGGTCGAGCGGACCCTGGCGGGAGACGTCATCACGCGGGCTAATTCACTGCGTGCCGCCGCGGTTACCTCCGCGCTGATCGTTGGGGCGGCGGTGCTGGCCTTCTTGACGCTCGCGCTGGTGTTCACCGCGGTGGTAGCCCGCTCCATGGTGGGCCCGCTGCGGCGCTTGCGCAGGGGCGCGCTTGAGGTTGCCGGGCTGCGGCTGCCCCGAACGGTGCGCCGGATAAGTGAGGGAGACACGGCGGATGTGTCGCAGGAGGTTGAGCCCATCGATGTGGACTCTGCCGACGAGATCGGTGAAGTCGCCCGGGCCTTCGACCAGGTGCACCGGGAAGCGGTCCGGCTGGCATCCAACGAGGCGGCACTGCGCGGCAATGTCAACGCTATGTTCGTCAACCTCTCCCGCCGCAGCCAATCGCTGGTGGAGCGCCAGATCCGCCTCGTCGACGACCTGGAGCTGGGCGAGCAGGATTCCGAGCGGCTGGGCAACCTGTTCCAGCTGGATCACCTCGCCACCCGGATGCGGCGCAATTCGGAGAACCTGCTGGTGCTGGCCGGTCATGAGGTGTCCCGCCGGTGGGCGCAGGCGGTGGCGCTGGTGGACGTACTGCGGGCGGCGGTGTCGGAGATCGAGCAGTACGAGCGGGTGTCGCTGAACGTCCAGCCGGGGATCGCTGTGCGCGGGCAGGCCGTTAACGACGTGGTTCACCTCGTCGCGGAATTGGTCGAGAACGCGACGTCGTTCTCCGCCGCCGATACCCCGGTGAACGTGTCGGGTCACCTGCTTTCCAGCGGCGGCGTGCAGCTGGACATCACCGACCAGGGCGTCGGCATGGGAGCAGCGGAGATGGCCCACGCCAACTGGCGGCTGGACAATCCCCCGGTGGTGGATGTTGCCGTGTCGCGGCGGATGGGCCTGTTCGTGGTGGCCCGGCTGGCTGCCGGACACGGCATCCGGATCCGGCTGTACCCGGCCGCCATGGGCGGGCTTACTGCGCTGGTGTGGCTGCCAGACGAGGTCGTATCGCTGGACGCCGGGGGCGGACCGGCCGGGCTGGGCGGCTTCGAGTCATCCGCATCCGCCCCAGCCACCACCGGTGACCTGGTGAGCCCCGGCAGGCTGGCCGGCTCCGCCCTGCCCGCCGGGCAGGACCGGAGCACAGCCGAGCGGGCGGCCCGCGCCGCCGCCGCGCCGCGGTTCTCGCCGCTGCGGGCGGAGACAGGAGACACTGCGGTGTTCCCGATGCCGTCCGCGGCTGATGGCGAACTCGCCAGCGGCACCGGGGCAATCGGTGCCACTGGCGTGAGCGGGTCGTCATCAGGCAACGGCGAGTCGTCGGCGCCGGCCGCCACCGGCTCACTCTCGGTGCACGGCGCCCCGGCGGCGAGCGACACTGAGCACAGCGAACGGGCATTAGCTGACGCGCCCGCGCTGACCGGCGAGGCCGACCCGGCGAAGGGCGGGGTGGTCGTGCCGCTCGCGGGAAACACTGGCGAAGTGAACCGGCTGCCCATCTTCGAGTCGGTGGAGTCGGAATGGTTCCGGCGTGGCCGGAAGGGAGCCGACCGCGCGGTCGCCACGGAGGCCACAGCGGCGACGTCGGGATGGACTTCCCCGGCGGACCCCGGTTGGCAGGCCGCCGAGGCGGCGGCAGCGCCGGTCACCGGGGGCACGACCAAGTCGGGGCTCCCCAAGCGCGTGCCGCGGGCCAATCTCGTGCCCGGAACTGTCAGCGAGGAAACCACGTCCCCGCCACCTCCGGCACGGTCGGCGGCGGTAACCAAAGACCGGTTGGCCAGCTTCCAGCGAGGTGTCCGGGAGGCCAGGGCCGCCGTGCGCGACCGCGACACCTCCGTGGGTCAGGAAAACAGCGGTATATAACGCTGCACGACCGGCATTACAACGGCCAGCGAGACGGGAGACGGCCACCGGCTGATCATCGCGGGTTGTGTGGATCTCGATGATCTTGCGGTGGCCACAGGCCAGCCTAATCGCTTGCTTGCCGCAGGCAATTACTATGCTTTAGCCTGTTGGGCATGGGAGGCAAGGACCCATCGCTGCGTACCGCCGAGTCCCTGCAGGACGAGACGATCGGCGAGATCGAGTCGGCGCTGCATTCGCTGGCCCGCTCGCTTAAGCAGGTGCGGCTTCACGAGTTCTTGCTCGCCGAGGCGCGCGTTGATGTCGATCAAGCTGGCCTGGCAGTTCTGTACGTGCTGTACGCAGGCGGGACGGGCCTGCGGCTGACCGATCTGGCCGAGCAGTTGCGCATTGACGCTCCGGCGGTGACACGGAAAGCGCAGCAACTCGAGCGGTCGGGCCTTGTCGGCCGGGCCCGGGATCGGGAGGACGGGAGGGCAACCCGGCTGCAGCTCACTGCTGCGGGCCGCCGGACGATCAACCGGTATCTCATTGCTCGCCGGGCGTGGCTCACGCAGCTTCTTTCCGGGTGGCCCGAGGCGGAGCAGGCTGAGTTCGCGCGGCTGTTCCGCCAGTTCACCAGCGACATCTGCCGGCACTTGGGGAACTTGATGTCTGAAAGTCCGGGTTCTGTGGCCGTCAGCGAGACCGGCGAGATCGGTAAGGCGGAGCACCGCAAGATCCCAAGCGGGAACGCACCTGGCATCCCTCCCGAATCTGCCGAGGCGTAGAGCACGCCATGAACTGAGCAGTGCCGGGTGCCAAGTTCAAAGGAGGTCGTTTAGCGAAAGCTGTCCCCAGGAACGCCTATGAGCCAGACCGAGGAGGGCCCGATGACACGTCTCAGCTTGGGTCGCAGGACTGGCCGTGCGCCCCGGCGGAGGCCGCGGTGAGGGAACGCGAGGTGAAGCCGCGCTTGCTGGCGGGCTGTCCGGGCAGACCGCTGGCTCGCGCTGGGCGCGCGCGGGCCAGCACGTCGGTATTGATGAGTCGGTATTGATGAAGAGTCCGACGTGCCTGAAGGCTGCCGGCCCGGCGGGCTGGGCCGGGCCCGGGCCATGCATGCGGGCGGATCCGGGGGTGGCAGGGCGCGGGCGCGCATTGCACGGCCTGGGCCAGATAGCCGCAGGGCTGCTGATCTTCGGCGTTTATCTTGCGGTGGCGCACATTCCGCATTTCGATCTTGCCGCGGCGAATGCGCGCGGGCACGGCCTGCTTCAGGCTGAGCAGTGGCTCGAGATCGATGCCGAGCGGGCCGCTAACCGCTGGCTGGCTGGTCAGCCTGTCATGGCTGTGCTGGCTGCGTGGGAGTATGCGGTGACCTACGTCGTGACCACCTTCGCCGTGCTGGGCTGGGTCTGGTGGCGGCGTCAGCGTGACTACCCGTGGGCGCGCAATACCCTGCTGTGGACCACACTGGCGGCGATCGCATGTTTCGCGGCATGGCCGACGACGCCGCCGCGGCTGCTTCCCGGCTCAGGATTCAGCGACATCGTCGCCATACATCACCCGTTTCTGTCCTGGGGCAGCGGGGCGGTGTCGGCCGGGGCCAATCAGTTCGCCGCGATGCCGAGCCTGCATGTCGGATGGGCAGTCTGGGTCACCGCGGTCAGTTTGCGGGTAAGAGCTGCCCCGCTGGGCAACGGCCTGGCGGTTCTGCATGTGGTCGTGACTGTCGCTGTCGTCATGGCGACCGCGAATCACTACCTGCTCGATGTGGTAGGCGGGGCAATGATCGCCGGGCTAGCCGTGGGTGCCGAGCAGCTGCGCGCTGGCCGGGCTTCCCGGGACCGCGGTGAGCGGGTTGCCGCGCCTGACGAGTTCTTCCTGCACGTCGAGTCGGCGACGGTACAGCAGACTGTGGGCGGGTTCGTGATCCTGGACACCGGGCATACGGCCAAGCCGCCTGAGCTCGCTGACTTCCGGCGGCTGCTGGCCCGCCGCATTGACGGGATGCCGCGCTTCCGGCAGCGGTTGCGGCCGGCGGGCCGATGGCGGCACGCCCAGTGGGTGCCAGCGGACGTCGACCTCGGCTGGCATGTCCGGGAGTACCGGCTGGCCGGACGTGGCGGCCGGGACGCGCTCGCGGAGCAGGTGTCCCGGCTGGCCGAGCGGCAGCTTGACCGCAGCCGGCCGTTGTGGCAGATCTGGTTTGTTCCCAACGTAGGCCCGGCGGAAGCAGCGGTGGTGGCGATCGTTCATCACGCGGTTGCCGATGGGTTGGGCGTGGTCGACACGCTACGGCAGCTGTTTGACCCGTTGCTGCCCGAACCCGACCTGTCCGGTATCCGGCAACCGCCAAGGCCGCTTCGTGCAGTGGCGACGATGACCGGCCTGATCCAGCTGGCGGCCGACGGCGGCGCCGATCAGCTGCCGTTCGTGCTGCCGCTGTCGGGGAGGCGCCGGTACCGCTTTGCCGCGACACCGCTGGCGCCGGTGCGCGAGCTGGCGCGGTCAGCCGGATGCCGGGTTACCGACGTGCTCCTCGCCGCGCTCGGCCAGGCCCTGGCCGAGGTCCTTGCCGCGCGCGGCGCGGCTACCGAGGACCGGTGGCTGCGGGCGGCTGTCCCGCTGACGACCCGGCCGCCGGCGCCCGCGGGTACCGGCCGGCGGGCTGAGGCCGGAAACCGGACGACGGCGCTGCGCCTGGACGTGCCGCTGGGCCAGATGCCGCCTCTGGAGCGGCTCCGCCGCGTCAGCGCCGGCGCGCGGGCCCGGCACCGCTCGGGCCGCGGCATGGCCGCCGCGCTGGTGATGCGCCTGATGGGGATTCTGCCCCCCGCTGCGCACCGTCTGGCAGCGCGCGGCGTCTACACCGGGCGGCACCTGACCGCCATCGTCTCGAATATGCCAGGCCCGGTGGTCGGATTGTCCATGGCCGGGGCGCCGGTCCGGGACACCTACCCGATCCTGCCGCTGGCGGACCGCGTTCCGCTGGGCGTGGGAACACTCGGCTGGGCCGGCTGGTTCTGCCTGGCAGTGATCACGGATCCCGCGGCGCTGCCGGAGGCCGATGTGCTGGCGGCGCGAATCATCGAGGTGGTGGAACAGATGCAGCAGGAAACCCGGCCGGAGGCACCGCGCCCGCTGGGTGACGGGCCTGCCAGCGGGGAGGGACGCGATGGCAGCAGCGCGGCGCATGATGGGACGGGCTGCGTGCGCGCGGGGGGAGGCTGACACGGCCGCCAATCTCGAGATACCGCCCACTCTCGTTCTGACCGGGCATTTCCCGCCGGAGCCGGGCGGCGTGCAGACCTTCACCTGGGAGCTGCTGCGGCGCCTGCCTGCCAGCCGGCTTCTGGTCATCGCGCCCGCCTGGCCCGGCGCGGGCCGCTTCGACCGTGGCCTGGACTTCCCGGTCATCCGCCGTCACGGCTACATGCTGTTCCGCGGCCTATGCGGCCCCGCGCGAACGCACGGTGCGCGAGCGGGCTGGATTCCCGCGATGGCCCCGTTCGGGCTCTACGCGCCGGCTCTGCGCGCCGCCGGGGTAAGGAACGTGGTTGCCTCATCGCACGGCCAGGAGCTGGGATGGACCCGCGCCCTGCCCACCCGGGTGGCGCTGCGCGCGGCCATGCGCGCCGTGGACTCGCTCACCTACCTCAGCGCGGTGACCCGTGCCGAGCTGGCCGCCGCCGGGATGCCGGAACGGCAGCTTGTCCGCCTGGCCGGCGGCGTCGACGTCGACCGGTTCCGGCCCGGCATAGACGCAACCCAAACGCGGGCACGGTACGGGGCTCGGTGCCGGGCCTGTGGTGGTGAGCGTGGCCAGGCTGGTGCGACGCAAAGGACACGACGTGCTGCTGCAAGCCTGGGCGGAGGTCATCAGGCAGCGGCCTGACGCCCGGCTGCTCATCGTCGGCGACGGGCCGATGCGCCATCCGCTGGCCGCGCAGGCCGCCCGTGACTTCCCGGAATCGGTGGTCTTCACCGGGAACGTGCCGCAGGCCGACCTGCCCGCCTGCTATGCGGCCGGCGACGTGTTCGTGCTGCCGTGCCGCGATGACCGGCGCGGGCTGCAGGCCGAAGGACTCGGGCTATCGACCCTGGAGGCATCGGGTGCTGGCCTGCCGGTGATAGTTGGCCGGTCTGGCGGGAGCCCGGAATCGGTACGGGACGGCCAGACCGGGCTGGTCATCGACGCCCGGCAGCCGCAGCCTGTCACCGCTGCGCTCCTCGGACTCCTCAACGCGCCGGCCAGGGCCCGGGCAATGGGAACAGCCGGCCGGGCGTGGGTCAGCCAGCGCTGGAGCTGGGACCGCGCCGCCGGCCGGCTTGCGGCACTGCTGCGCGGCGACCCGGTTCAGGAGGACGACTCTCAGCAACAGGAACTCCTCGCAAGATGAGCGCGCCACAGTGGCTCGGCCGGCACCCGGTGCGGTGGGTGCTGCTCGCCGCAACCCTGATAGTTGCCGGCGTCTTCCTGACCCCCAGGGCCAGCCAGGCGCTGTCGGCCCTGCATCACCTGCATGACGCGAACCCGGCGTGGCTGGCGGCCGCCGCCGCGGCCGAGGCATTGTCCCTGCTCGCCTTCAGCCTGGTCACCTGGTCGCTGATCATCCCGGCCTGCCGCCCGTTGTTCCGCCGTATCGTGCGCCTGGACTTGGTCAGCATCGCCCTCAGCCATGCCGTTCCGGCAGGCTCGGCCGCGGGAACAGCGCTCGGCTACGAGCTGCTCGAGGAAGAGGGCATCGACCCCGTGCAGTCAGCCGTCGTCAAAATCACCCAGTCGCTTCTTTCGGCAGTGCTGCTGCAATGCCTGCTCGGGCTGTCTCTCGCACTGAGCATCATCATCAACGGGCCGTCTGCCTCCGGTATTGCCCTCACCGCGGCCGGCAGCGCACTGGTGCTGCTCGTCGGCGTATTCTCGTGGATGCTCGCCTGCCGGCCGCGCGCCGTGCAGGCCGTTACTGTCCGGCTGCTGGGCGCAGTTCCCAGAACGCGGGCTGAGCGGGCAGGCGAGATAGTCCTCGACGCTTCCCGGCACTTCCGGGCGCTGCTCGCAGCGCCGGGTCGGCTCGTCCCGGCCTGCATCTGGTCGCTCGGGAACTGGGTGTTCGACCTCGCGGCGCTCTGGGCGGCACTGCGGGCGTTCGGCGTGCCGCCCAGCCCTGTTTTGCTCGCTACCGGCTTCTGCGTGGCGCAAGTGGTCGCGTCGCTGCCGGTCAGCCCGGCTGGGCTCGGCGTCGTGGAAGGATCGCTGGTGTCGGTCCTGATCGGATTCGGCACATCAGAGCCGATCGCGGTCCTGGGCGTGCTGGCGTGGCGCTTGTTCAACTACTGGCTGCCCCTGCCCGTCGGCGCCGCGGCATACGCGGCAATACTCGCCGACCGGCACGCGGCCCGGCTCATCAGCCCCACGCACCGGATGCCGCGCCTGCACCCTCCGGCCCGGTTCCAGGCCGCCGCGGGCGCACCGAGGGCCTTACCGCCTGGCATGGCGACTGCGGCGCACTGCGACACGGATGATCAATACGGCCACCGCTACCGCCAATGCGACCAGCAGGTACAGCGAGTAGCGGCTGACAGTGTCATAGCTGGCGGTGATGTGATCACCAGGGCGCCCAGTGCGTTGAAGGCGAGAAAGCGCGGCCAGGGCATCCGGATGGTCCCGGCGACGATCCCGTTCGCCTGGCGCAGCCCTTCGATGAAACGGGCGCCCGTGACCACGGCGCCGCCATACCGGTCGAAGAAACCCTCGGCCTTTGCCAGCCGCTCGCTGGTGAGCCCCGCATACTTACCGAACCGCAGCACCAGCGCGCGGCCGCCGAAAAAGCCGATCGCATAGCCGATGTTGTCACCGGCCACCGCGGCCACGATCGCGACCAGGCCGACGGCGACGATGTTGAGCCTGCCCGCACCGGCATAGACGGCAGCGGCGATCAGGATGGTCTCCCCCGGCACCGGGACACCGAAGTCCTCCAGCGTGATGAACCCGCCGACGGCCAGGTAACCGTAGTGGTCGAGGACCGGCGCCAGGTGCGCCAGGAGTCCCGGCAGCGGCTGCGCGGACATCGGCCCAGCCTGGCACAGCCACGCATGCCCACGAAGTTACGCGCCATCCGCCATGATCGAGCGCGCTGCAGACGAGCACGCACACAGAGATTAGTACGGACCATCTCCGAGCTGGTGCCCCCCGCTATCGCGAAGCCCATTATCGTATCGGCGCTGCGTCCGGCCAGTCATTCCGTGGGCCGCTCATTGGGATCTGCCACAGACGGTGACGCTGTCGTGCCGCGTGTGGCGACCCAGTCACCGAACGTGGCTGCCCGGCCCGGGGGAGGTCGGCGTCGTGAGCACCGGAGGCTTCGTTCTGTGCGGGTCGGCCCACGACGGTCCCTGGCTGGCGGCCCGCGCATATCGATCTCCCTGCCGCGCCGCCCGGCACGTTGCCGGCGCTCGCCGCTGATCAGGGCTACGATTCACGCCGCTCTCCGCCTTCGCCCGGCTCTGCATGCGCGGATGACGGCGTTCCATCTACGGACGGGTACATCTGTGCGCCAAATGACGTGCGCCCGT
>WNFZ01003128.1_pt1 | contig 24154 bp, 22 predicted proteins | sample 5400081 | NCBI WGS metagenome assembly WNFZ01 (sample SAMN13153365, study PRJNA577476) | soil metagenome | isolation source: 80 cm soil or saprolite under grassland replicate 1 | place: USA:California | collected 2016-06-15
AATAAATGGAGATTTGCCCATAGAACGGAACCCTGCACCTTTTCCACTGCCTGCCACAAATGATGGTGATTATTCCAATAAATGCCGACAAAGATAAAACTCAAAATATAGCTGCCAAACTTGGGCAAAAGCGGATGCAGCGCAGAAAAAGTCCCTTGCTCCGGTGCCTGCAACTCCAGGACCATGATCGTAATAATAATGGCAAGCACTCCATCACTGAAGGCTTCGAGTCTACTTTTATTCATTTGTCCTCAAGATGTAAGACCTAATTCGTTTCTTCAAAATCTAACGAGAAGGGGAGATTTAGAAAATTAGCGTAGCGCTCTGCGGCTTGAATAATTGCCTTCATTTCCGATTTTTTCAACTCGATAAAGGGTTTCGATTCGATGACGACAGATTTTTTCTGCAAAGTTCGTTTCCACGAGGCGATAATCTGACCAGCACTCAAAATCACATGTTGAGCAAGGACACTGCCGCGCGAATCCAATTTTTCTGTGTGAGCGGTATCGAAGATGGCGCTGCGGTCAGTGTAGCCAACTGTGTATTCATCATAATTTGGCAGGAGATAAGCCTTGGGGCTTCCCTTTATCGGTTTTATGATCGTTGGTACAAACCAATAACTTTCACCATCGAAATCTTCATGATCCAACTGGGATTTCATTCCTTCCAAGCCGCGCTTCGCATCGACAGAGGACAAACCTGACCACCAGATGAAATCTTTCAACGTCGCGGGTCCATGACTCTGAAAGTATCGTCTGGCAAGCTCGACTGCCCCTTCATCATGCTCCAGCATTTTTGCCTGTGGTGCACGTTCTTCAAGCAGGGCGTAAGTGAACTGTTTTCCCTGGCGCGCACCACTGCAAATGACTCCATCCAATTCGGCGTGGATCATCAGTTGAGTCAGTCGCAGATCATCCGTATTGACTTTGTTTTTCTGGAGGATGGTTTCCAATTCATTGCGCGTCATTTGTTTTCCACTCTGTAGTGTCCTGGCAAATATATCATTGCTTCTGTTAATGGTGGCTCGATCCAGTTTCCACTGGCGATCGTTGTATGCCAGCAGTGCGCGGACGCGCGGCGCAGTGAGAGCCAGCATCCAACGGATATCCGCGGATGTGACAAAATGCCAGGTCGGGCGCATCACGTGCGTGCGTAGAATCGAGCCGTTTGCAAACGCTTGTTCAACGTCTGTTTCGCTGAGTCCTTTTGTGCGGAGTCCGATCGCCCACTTTGCTCCGGCAAAATCCTGCGATTGAACCGCACCGAACCAACTCACCACATCGACAGGATTGGTGAACTCCGTTTCTGATAGTCGCTGATTATGTAACCGGTAGGACGTAATTGTAAATGCCATGAATTTCTGGATGAATGTTAAAAATCAACTCCGAATAAACTCAGTTCGATATCCTCATCCGAAAGTTTGATCATTTTCTCGAACTTCATGCCGAGCTTTTCCAATACGCCGATGGAGGGGAAATTGTCAGGGTCGGTAATGCCGACAAGTCGTTTCAGCTCGATGACATCTCGGGCATAATCTCGAACCGCCTTGGCTGATTCGACCGCGTAGCCACGCGACCAGAAACGCGGCAGGAACGCGTAACCGATATCCACATCCTCCAGATTTTCGCGCCGGATCAAGCCACACATCCCAATTGATTCGCCCGTCCCTTTCAACTCGACGAGATATAAACCGAATCCGTGTTGAGCATAGCTTGCCACCGGACCATTCCGGATATAAACCTTCGCTCCATCGAGTGAACGGATCTTGCGATCCCCGATGTTATGAATAAACGACGGATCATTGAGCAACTCGAGAATGAACTCGGCGTCGTCTTCCGTGAACTGACGAAGTATTAACCGTTCTGTTTCCAAGGTTTTCAAGGAGACCTCTTCTTATCTCTTTCCCCGATCCACAACAGCTCTCACCAGTTTGACCGCAATGCCTCCGCCGGGGACGAGCATGCCCACGGCATCTGCGGTCACATCGAAGAAAAGATCGCGGTTCAGAATTCCCTTGATCTCATCGCTCCATTTTTTGCCGCCTGTATGGGTATCGCCCAATAGTGCATCGAACTCGATAACCACTCGTTTACCTTTGCTCGACCATTCATATTCAAACGCATACACCGGACGAAAATTCACTTCCAGCGATTCCACGTCGACGCGTTCTTCATGAATGATCTGCGCTTTGGTGACCGGTTTGATCGCTTCGCTCAGCACCTGCCGAATGATGGCGCTTGCCTTCATTTGCGGAGGTACAACTAACATCCCATCGGGAGCAAAGTGTTCCAGATCGGTGATCTCCGTCTTCGTAAACTTTTGATAGCGACTCAGATCTGCCTTTTGACCGGTGAGCCCATCGTAATAGCGCGTGATCTCCTGTTCGGTTAAACAGTGTTCTGTTGCATTCAACGTAAAGGAGGGGTTGCCTTTGGAACTCAGTTTGAGTCGCTGTCCAAGCACGGTGACTTCTTTTGCTTCGTCGCTTTTGATTGGGATGTTGTACACCTCCTGCCGATCATACGTTGTGCGGCTGGTGGCGCTGACCGCCCAATATGGTTGCAGGCGGCTCTCCACCGAGACGACTTGAATCTCGGCCGGGTTCGGACGCGAGATCAACGTTCCAAACATTCCCGCGACCAGCGAGGTCTTTTTCTTTTCGATTCTGTCACGAGCTTCATCCAATGAAATTTGCGGAATGAAAGAATAGGCATGCTCTTCAGCAAGACTGATTTCCATTGACTCTCCTCTGAGTTTGGCTTATTTGCGCTAACGGATCATGAACATTTTATCGAACCCACCAACATCAAAAATGTCGCGGATCGATGAATTGCAATTCACAAGTACAAGTGATATTTCCTTTTCCTCTGCCTGCTTTTGAAGGATCAGGAGTGCCCGTATCGCGGAAGAGTCCAGAAAGGTGGCTTCGCTAAAATCCACCTGGATTTCCCGAACCTTTGCCGCGGATAAGGCTTGGGCGTTGGCGGTTCGAAATTCTTCCTGTGCGGAATAATCAACTGCGCCCGAAAGGCTAATGCTGGCTACGGAAGCATGGATATGAGTGGTAATAGACACATTGCACTCCTTCTGAGTTTCCCTAGGATACCACAGGCTTGATATTGTTTAATGTTAGTTTGGAATAGAACTCTGAGGGACACAGACCTCACGGCGTACCTCCCTATGTTTACGGAATTTTCCATTTCTTCTGTGTAATCAGTGTCCAAAGAATCAGATAAAGCCCTCCCTTGCTCGGGTTTTGCTACATCCTCCAAAACCCCTCATGGACAGCACGTGCTTCCGGTTCCAACTCGTTAGCCGGTCCAAGCACTTCAACAGGACGCCCGCTGCGGGCAAACACTTCACGACAGGGAAGCAACAAATTCTCCGGCGGCGGACCGATGATTTCGTACAAGCCAATTTCGCCCAAGGCATAGACGACTCGTCTCACATTGCCCCAATGGATCGCGCCTGCGCACATCACGCACGGTTCTGTACTTGTGTAAAGCGTGCAAAGCGCTAACTTCTCAGCGGAGAACTCTTGAGTCGCCAGCCGCATCAGATTTGTTTCCGCGTGACCCGTGCAGTCGTGTCCGGTGACAACTGTATTTTCGGCTTCCAATAGCACTTGGTTATTTTCATCCACAAGGAGGGCGCCAAAGGGATGATTGCCATGATCACGGGCGCGCTGCGCCACATCAATTGCCGTTCGGAGGTGTTGGAGATCGGTTGCATTCATGAGAACATCCTTTATTCAAACAATATACCACCCCAGGCGGTTGGATCTACGTCTGCGATCGTTTGGGAAAATGTCCAGCGATGACCGCCGATATCCTTCACAGTGCATTGTCGTTCGCCGAAGGGATAATCGGTGGGTTCACGGATCGTCTCTGCACCCATAGCCTTTGCTTGTTCATAGCGATTATCTACATCATCGACAAGAACCAGTAGAGAACAGGACAGATTCGAATCTTTCCCTTCGATTGCAACAATCGAGTTATCACCCAATGTAAGTTGAAAGCGGTGATTCCCAATTTGCAAACGCTTCTTGAATCCAAACGCGCGGCACAGCCAATCTGCGGCTTCCTGTATATTAGCGTAGGGGATTTCAGGAATGATTACACCGGGTGGTCTGGAACGATTGGTACTCATAAACTTTTCTCCTCTAAAGTCGTTTCATTAGTAATTTATTTTGGCGATTCACGGAGTACTCAAAACTGTTTTCGAAGCGATTGTCTGGAGAGCCGTAGCAACCTCCTTCGATAGGCTGGCGCGATATTTCAAACCAAGCGGGCTTTCTTTGAAAATCGTTGCATAAAAAACACACGCCGCAAGATAGGCCCCCTCTTCTGTCGGATGGCTGCCATCCTCCTGCCAGAGAGCTAATTCGGGATGCGCTCTTACGGCCGCCATCCACACCGACCCAACTGGCACAACAGTGACATTGAGTTCCCCGGCGATGCCATTGTAACCATTATTGATTTCGTATTGCATGCTTTCGTAAGTCTTCATTCCATACTCGGACCAGCCATCGCGATGCGCCCAGGTGAGAAAGAAAAGGGGAGTAGCACCGATAGCTCGGACCTGTTTGACAAGCGTCCGCGCGGCGGGATACATGGTATATGTTCTCGATTGTCCGACCGATGGAATCTGACTCTGCTCCTGCAAAACGACATACGCCCACTTTTTGGAATGGATCGCGTTTTGCGTATCGGTTGATTTGACGTGATCCGCCAATGTCCAGCCGCCTTGCGCCGACATTCCCACTTCTACTTTATGTTTGCCTGATTTCGCTAGTTCTGCAAATGTGTTGGGCAGGTCGTTGACAAACGTATAACTGTTCCCGATAAAAAGGATTCGTGTGCAGGAAGTATCTTGTACACTGCAAGGGTATGAGGATGTGCAGCTTGATAGAACAAAGATGAGCAGCAGGAATATCAATAAGCGCTTCCTCATGGATCAATCATACACCGTTCGCTACCTAGAAGCTTGACTTATAAATAAATAATCTCCTGTTTGCGACAGGAGATCTGCGGGCATTGTTCCGAAACAATAAAATCAATTAGGCCTGATTTGCACGCGCCCAGAAGAATGCGACGACAAAGAAAGCATCCATGACAACTGCTAACCAACCTAAAGCATTGAAAGACCCATTCAAGACCGAGAGTAGTGTGAAAATGCCCGCTTGTAAATGTGCAAAAAAGACACTTCCCCACGCAATCGCATTTTGAGCGTTCGCATCAAGATCCTTGCCTACCCATGAAATAATTCCCAAACTGATAATCAGTCCACCGGCGACGCGGGTGAGCATCGTACCGATGGAATCTGTCCCGGCGCCGAAGACACCGAGCGTTAATGCAGGAGTCAGTAGGAAGCCGAGCCCAAACAGGAATTGGATAACTGCGTTGATCAGAAAGAGAGTGCGCATTTTCATAGTGTAGCCTCCGGGTTTGATAAAAGAATATTACTTGCTACTGATTAAACCCCTTGGATGTGTAATTCGTTTCTATATATTTTTTCGAGCCATGAACCCTTCTCCTTTTCGAGAGGGGTGGGGTGAGGTCCAATCCCACCAACAAAATCTCCCGCTGCCGCAGGAGATTTGCTTCTTCTAATGTCCGCGGTGTTCATTCAGATAAGCGCGTAGCAGTAAGTTAACTTTGGTCTGATAGCCTCGTCCCTGTTTTTTATACCAATCCAAAACGTCACTATCAACACGCAAAGTGATTTGCTTCTTCGTGCGTGGTTTGAGTCCGCGTCTCACGATTGCTTTCGCAAACATTTCAGGTGAGATTTCAGGAGCGCCCGAAAGATCGATATCTTTGTCTTTTATCTGGTTGAGGCGGGCAAAATCAGTCCGCGATTTGGTTGAAGTAGATTTTTTCCTCATATCATGCATGCACAATGACATGCTCACGAGTTAACTCTACAAACCGATTCCTAGATAAATCGTTAATGATCTGGTCAAAATTAGCTATAAGCAACCCTTCGAGGTCTTTGTTTCGAATGTTTCCTGTCGAAATCAAAAGCAGTTTTTCGGGTTGATTATTCAACCAAAACAATGTTGTGAAATCTGAGTCTTTCGTTGTGATAATACAACTCTGTTGATCAGCGTACTGGAGAATCGCTACATCAGATGTGGCGTTGCCATCGGGTAAATCCAGTGTATGGACGGCGTAATGACCGCGTAAATGGAAGATATTGATCAGGTGGCGCGGCAGATTGGCGTCAATGAGAAAGTTCATACAGGTATTGCCAAACTCATCCTTTTGACCTGACTCAAACGCGCTGCATAAAGAAATACTGCCTGGATATCCTCTTTTTGGAGATCCTCATAATCGGCAAGTATCTCGTCGATGGACATACCTGAACTGAGTGTTTCCAACAACCATTCAACGGAATATCGCAATCCGCGAATCGTTGGTTTGCCAAATGCCATATTGGGATTGACCGTAATTCGATTAAGGAGTTCCTGATCTGTCATAGTAAAATCTCCTGCTTTCAATCATACACGATTTTTACAGAGTGCCGCATAATTTGCTTAATTCAATATTTGAATTTCAACCTGCAAATCCATGTAAAAAGTTAACTTACGCATGAAGAACATGCGTGAGACAAGGGTAGAAGGCAAACATCTCCTTTCTCAAACCTGTTTTTGGATAGGTTGTTTCAAAATCAATTCTACCTTTATAATTATCCTGACCAGCTGCAAATCCAAATCTAAAACACTTGCACCTGGTGCAAGTACAGGTGTCGTAAATCGAAAATTCCATGACCACTCTAATCGAATGCATTCCCAATTTTTCTGAGGCGCGTCGTCCCGAAGTCATCGACCAGATTGTCGCTGCCATCACCTCTGTCGAAGGGGCGCGATTGCTCGACCGTTCGTCCGATCTCGATCACAACCGGACGGTTGTCACCTTTGCGGGATCTCCGCTCGCCGTGGAGGAAGCCGCGTTCCGCGCCATCCGCACCGCTGCGGAATTGATTAATCTCAATAATCACCAGGGCGAGCATCCGCGTATCGGAGCGACGGATGTAGTGCCGTTCGTCCCGCTGTCCGACGCGACGATGGAAGAATGTATCGCCATCGCCAAACGCTTAGGTCAACGCGTGGGGAGCGAGCTCAACATTCCGGTCTATTTATATGAATCGGCGGCGACGCGTCCCGAGCGGGCGAATCTCGAAAATATCCGCAGGGGTCAATACGAGGGACTCAAAATTGAGATTGAAGCCGATCCGGAACGCACGCCTGATTTTGGTCCCGCTAAACTTGGAACCGCAGGAGCAACTGTCATCGGTGCGCGCAATCCGCTCATCGCGTTCAATGCCTATCTCACGACCAGTGACGTGGATATCGCCAAGAAAATCGCCAAGGCGATTCGTAATTCTGCCGGCGGATTCCGTTATGTGAAAAGTCTGGGATTGCTTGTAGAAGGACGTGCCCAGGTTTCGATGAATCTCACGAACTTCCGTGAGACGCCGATTGCCCGCGTGGTCGAAACCATCCGACGCGAAGCGCTGCGTTATGGAGTTGGGATTCATCATACCGAACTCGTGGGACTCATCCCGCAGGAAGCGCTGACCGACGCCGCGGTCTGGTATATGCAGCTCGATCAGTTTGACAAGAGTCAGGTTTTGGAATCCCGCCTGTTCGAGGCGACCGATTCTGCCCCAGCCGCAAGCGCACCATCATTCATCGAAGAGTTAGCCGCCCCCACGCCAACTCCCGGGGGTGGCTCCGCGGCTGCTTATGCGGGCGCGATGGGTGCGGGGCTTGTGGCAATGGTCGCCGCTCTCACGATTGGCAAAAAGAAATACGCCGACGTGGAAGCGGAAATGCAAGCCATTCGCGTCGTCGCCGAAAACCTGCGCAAGGAATTAACCCAAGCCGTAGATGACGACGCCGCTGCCTTCGAAGCGTTGATGGGAACGTTCAAACTTCCGAAGGAAACGGAAGAAGAAAAGAAGACTCGTAGCGCGGCAATTGTCAGTGCAACAATGAACGCCGCGCATATGCCTTTGCATGTTGCGGAACATGTCATCAAAGTGATGGAACTGGCGTTGAAGTGCGCAAAGAAGGGGAATGTCAACGCCATCAGCGACGCCATGTCTGGTTTCGCGATGTGCCGCGCTTCGTTGACTGCCGCTGCCTTTAATGTAAAGATCAATCTAAATTCATTGGAAGATAAGTCGAAGGGGGAGAAGATGTTGAATGAATTGAAAGGCTATGAAACAAAAGCGGATGAACTCGAAAAAGAAATCCGCAAGACAATGATCGACCGCGGTGGGTTGTAATTATGGAGTGCAGGAGCTTGCCCCTGCACTTTTGCGGCTTGCCGCCGTCAAAACGGAAGCAAGCTTCCTGACTCCAAAATCTTTAGAAATCATCGAAAATATTCAAGCGATCAGTTGGCTGCTTGAAAACCTGTTCTTTCAATTCATCATCGCCTCGCTCCATAAACCAGCTATAACTGCAATACGGATAATTAGAAGCATCATCCGTAAGTTCGTGTTTTACGGGATTCATGTGAACGTAATGCAATCGCGCCCAATATGATTTTTCATAGGTAAGACAAGAATCCCAATAATTAAACCAAACCTGCCTTCCTGGAGTGTTATCCCACTTGTTTATCTGAATGGCAGTAATGGAATGTAGTTGCCGGATTAATTTCGATAAGGTATTAACCTTTTCTGGTGCCTTAGCAATAAAATGATAATGGTTACTTGAGATAGCCCAAGCTTCCAGATTCCAATCTAGCATCGCTGAGCACCGCATCAAGGTCCCTAAAACCAGTTGTTTTTTTCTATCCTCGTTTAATAGATGTTGATTGTGTAAAATAGCTCCCGTGACCATATACATCGCATTTGGAAGAAAATAGTGTGGTGGGTTATGAGGATAGATTTTGAAAACTTCATCCATGAATTCCAGTATAGCATTTAGAGATTGGAACTACTCCTTACAATTCGCCAGCAAGCTGGCGGACTCCATAGTCCTCTCCTTCTTTTTGTTCCTCGCTGCCTGTGCCCCTGCACCCACTCCCGAAACTATCCCAATATTTACTTCAACACCCACACTTGTTGTAATTGCTCCAACATTTACACTGATTCCTCTCACAGCAACTTTCACAACTGTCCCTCCGACACTAACCTCCACGCCTGTAATCTGCAATCCGCGCACTGTAGATTATTGCATTACGGATGGTCACTTCGTTTTTCAACGACCGATCAAATTGCCGGGGAATACGTCAGTAGATGTGACCTATCGTTACGCCTCCACCGCCAATGGGACGCGTGATCCGCATCATGGTGTCGAGTTTCTGAATAAATTTGGCACTCCCGTCTATGCCGCGCGAGATGGGGTGGTTTTCTTTGCCGGTCCCGATAGCAAGCCAATGTTTAGTCCATGGCCGGATTATTATGGCAATGTGATCGTGATTCAGCATGCCGATGACCTATATACTCTATATGCTCATCTATCTAAAATTCTGGTACAAGCCGGACAAAGTGTCAAAGTTGGCGATGAAATCGGCGAGGTCGGACAAACGGGCGTCGCCATTGGGAGTCACCTGCACTTTGAGGTCCGCCGCGGAAACGTGGAAGATTATTACTCGACACAAAACCCGGAACTGTGGTTGATTCCTAATCTTGATGCGAATGGCCAACCGTTTGGCGCGATCCAGATTTCTGTTGTTACGAGCACAGGTCAGCTTGTAAAGCACGCCGAGTTTACAATCCAGCCATACAATCAAAATCAACCTGCAGGCATTGTTGAATATGGCGTCACTTATTCTGGCGATATGCTCCGAGGAGCAGAGGAAAACGCCGCGCTGGGTGACCTGTCTCCGGGGAAATATCGCCTGGTCCTGCAATACAACGGTCAGCATCTCGAACGTTTTGTTGAAGTAGAATCGGGAAAGCTCACACAAGTAATCTTTACTGTGGCGCAATAAGCTGACAGTCACTTCGCAAAGTGATTGTCACCTAAAACCTAACTTGGAGAGAATATGGGACTCAAACCTGATCACTGGATCCGCAAAATGGCGCACGAACATCGTATGATCGAACCGTTTGAAGAGAAGCAAGTCCGCACGGGAGTCGTTTCGTATGGTGTTTCCTCCTACGGCTATGATGTCCGTGTGGCGGATGAATTCAAGATTTTCACGAACGTATTTTCTGCAACCGTTGACCCGAAAAACTTTGACATAAAATCCATGGTGGATTACATCGGCGATGTGTGCACCATCCCGCCGAACTCGTTTGCGCTCGCACGCACGGTGGAATACTTCCGCATCCCGCGCAAAGTATTGACAATTTGTTTGGGAAAGTCTACGTATGCGCGCTGCGGGATCATCGTCAACGTCACACCGTTTGAACCAGAGTGGGAGGGTTTCGTCACGCTCGAAATTTCCAATACAACGCCTTTGCCCGCCAAGATTTATGCTAACGAGGGGTTAGCACAGGTTCTGTTCTTCGAAGCGGACGAGGAATGTGAAATCTCTTACGCAGATAAGAATGGAAAATATCAAAAACAACAGTCCATTGTTCTGCCGAAGTTGTAGTTTGAATGTAGAATCAGGGTTGCAAACATCGCAACCCTGATTTTTGGGGAGGGTATCTTGAAAGCTATTTCGAAAGTAATTTCTATTTTTCTGTTCTTTTCTGTGCTGATCACATCTTGCGTTCCGGTGACGGCTGTGCCGACAGCGACACTTCCACCAACCAAAACTCTTTTGCCTACCAATATGAGTCTCCCGGAACCGTCTGCCACGGCAACGCAGTCGCAAGTAGGGCAAACATTTACTATTCCTACAATGTCTAGTGGTTTCGTAAATACTCCAACTCCAATTGCTGCCCCTGAATTAAGTAAATCCTCTCTGAAGTTAAGGACATTATCAGAAGAAAATGCTCTTAATCTAATTTATGAGATGAATGATTATTCTTACAAGAATTCTCCTCCTTTCAGTGATTGGGGACCAGAAGTGGACTTCGTATCATCTCAGGAACCAATTGCCCTTGCAATTCAAGAATACCTTTACCATTATCCTGAAAGTCCGAATGCGGATTGGATGCATTGGCAATTGGCTTTTATAAATTCCATTGCATACAGTAGCCTGGCAGGAAATGAATATGGAAACCACTGGATGTTGAATGAATTCCAGAAGAGGCTCAACAATGGAGAAGGAGGACCAGACCAACTTGAAACCATTCTCGATCATTATTGGCTGAATGTTGCCTATTTTCAAGCAGTAAAAAATTTATTTGGTGATGGGAAAATATCATGGTTTTATGTGGTTACGCCTCAGGTGCAGAAGGAAGAAGAGAATAATCCAAAGTCCGCAGATTACTTGCCACATGGAGGATTGTTTTTTGTTGTACGTGAAATACAACCTCACAAGTTTCAAGTATTCTTTTTGAATAGTTCGTGGAATTTCGCATTTGGAGAAAGTTCTTTATATCAGATATCAGATCACAATCAAAATGGGCGACCTGAAATTGGACTCTACATTGGATATCACAGTGGCACAACGTGTAGCGGTAATTTGCTAATTTATGAGTGGAAGGATGATCATTTTGTGGAGTTGACTAAAAATCAAATTTCAATTCGAGATTGTGGTGAGAATTTTGAATACTCTACTGTGGCAGGTTCGCCGTCAATAACTTATTCCGGTTTTTTTCCAGGCAGAACCGAAATCTACTCATGGAATGGCGCCTTTTATCAATTTTCTGAATATCGGGGTGCCACACCTTTAGATATTTGGTCACTATCATTGATGAACTCACGTCTCTCGTATTCACAGAAAGAAGGATTACTAGAAAATATTCTTAACTCAGGTGATGCGCCCCGGATAGGCTCTGCTTATCCAGATTATCTTCGATATGAATTAGGTACTATTTATGCTCTTGATTCTAAGTACGGTGATGCTGTTCGTGAATTACAGGGCTTGATAGACTCGCCATTCGATAAAACTAGAGAAATTTTTCCAAAAATGGCGAAGAAATTTTTGAGTCTATACAAAGATAATCTGAGCGTTTATGCTGCTTGCCACGAGTCTAACAGTATTTATGATGAAGCGCAAAAACTTTATAAAAATTCGGGGTTTGATGAAAAAGTATATGAAAATGTATTTGGCTTTCCTTTTGATCCTTATTCAATCGGTATTTCACGGTGTGATGAAAAGACTGCATTTGCTTTATTAATCAATTCAATTCCTGTTATGATAAAAAATTTATCGGCCGAATTGAAGAACAATAAAGCAGACATAGATTACTCTCTACAAATCGATGCCAATTTAGATGGCAAAGCAGATGAATGGTTCTTCGCATTCGATACCTACGATTTCTTCTTGGTATACCCAGATGGTTCTCACTTCTCAGCAAAGGAACTTGATGGATATGTTGAATACAAAAACATTTCTTCTTTAAAAGTCAATATTGAGACTTGGAACGGTCTGAAAAATCCTGTCATGACGATTCAATCCGACGAAGAACTGGCAGTTTTAGAAATCGATAAAAACTACGAATCGAAAAACTTATTACAGGAATTCGGGGTGACTGACTTTAGAATATTGAGTATGGATCCTGTTGTACAATTCCAAATCAAGTATAGGAAGCCGAACAATGCTTATTTTCCCGATCATCCCTGGGACGGGTATCATTGGGATGATGATCGACATATATTCAAGAATGATTTGCTGGAGTATCAGCTTTTTGTCTTGCGCGATCCGAAACGTGCTGTTCAAATAGCCCAACAGATTTATCCGATTTTGAAAGATTGGAAAAATAGTGAGGGCGCTTGGCACTTGCCCTACATGTATTATCTATGTGGTCTTTCATACGAACTTTCAAGCGATGAAGAGAAAGCAGCGCAGATTTATTGGCAACTATGGCATGATTTCCCGGACAGTCACTATGCGTTATTAGCTCGATACAAGCTTGAGCTTGTCAATCCATAAGCTTGTTGTCCAAAGATTCGTTCTAGTAATTCGATGAAATCTAAATTTTCTCCATCCGAAGATGCTCTTGTTCATCTAGTCGCACTGCTGACCGCCTTGATGGGGGCGATCAATTTCCTTTCGGCAATTACGCCTGCCATGCAATATCGCTTGCGTCTGCTGGAACAATATTCGCCGTTTACAGTCACTCACGGGGGGCATCTTACGTCCGCTTTAGCAGGGTTTGCGCTGTTTCTGCTTTCCGTGAGCTTATGGCGCAGAAAGCAGATGGGGTGGTTGCTGACGGTCATTATTCTGATCCTCTCCATTTTTGTACACCTTTTCAAAGGATTGGATTACGAAGAGGCAACGCTTGCCGCCCTGTTAGCGGGTCTCCTTATTTATTTGCGACCTTACTTCCACGCGCGCTCTGATCCGCCATCCATTCAACAAGGGTTGCAAGTGTTATTTGCCGCGCTACTGTTTACTTTAGCATATGGCGTGATCGGCTTCTATTTGTTGGATCGTCACTTCCGTGTGCATTTTGGATTGTGGGATGCGATCCGTCAAACGGTTGTGATGTTCACGCAATTCTATGATCCGGGCCTGCAGCCAATTACAGGATTTGGTCGCTACTTTGCTGCATCCATTTATGCGGTTGGCGCGGCGACGTTTGGATACGCGTTCGTGATGCTGTTGCGTCCCGTTTTGAATCGCCGGCTTGCTACGGATGAAGATCGCTCACGCGCCTGGGACATCGTCCGCGCCCATGGAAGGACTGCTCTTGCCCGTTATGCCGTTTTGGAAGACAAAAAATTCTTCTTCACCCCGAATGACACTTTGATCTCGTATGTGGTGGAAAACCGTGTCGCGCTCGCCCTAGGCGATCCGATTGGACCGTCAAAAGATGTTGCTAACGCGATCTCTTCGTTTAAGTCACTTTGTGAGTCGAACGATTGGCTCCCTGCTTTTTATCAGGTGCTGCCAGATTGCCTGAGTGATTACAAAGACGCCGATTTTGAAAGTCTGCTGCTGGGACAGGAAGCGATTGTGGATGTATCGAATTTCACATTGGATGGCAGCGAAAATAAGACCCTCCGCAATGGATACAACAAGCTAGTGAGGAATGGCTATCATTATGATGTTGTCCAGCCACCGTTTTCACCCAGGATGTTGCGTGAATTGAATACGATCAGCAATGAATGGCTCAGCAGTCGCGGCGCTGCCGAAATGCGATTCTCGCTGGGCTGGTTTGATGAAGAGTACCTCAATACCTGTCCGATATTGCTAGTACGGGATCGCGAAGGCTTTATTGAAGCATTTGCAAATGTTGTCACTGAATTTCAAAACAACAGTGTTGCTGTAGATCTGATGCGTCACCGTGCCCATGTTGAATCAGGTCTGATGGATTTCCTGTTTGTATCTCTGTTGACGTGGGCAAAGGAACAAAAATATTCGACTTTTAATCTGGGTTTGAGTGCTCTCTCAGGTGTCGGCGAACATTCTGACGCAGCTCCCATTGAGCGCGCATTGCGATACATTTATACAAATGTGAATCGCTTTTATAACTTCCGCGGATTGCACGCGTTCAAGGAAAAGTTTCATCCTATCTGGTCACCGCGCTATTTGATTTATCCGAGCCCTACCAGTCTTCCAACTGTTAGTGTAGCTTTGATCCGTGCCCAATATGGAAGTGAAATATTGTCATTGCCTCGACAGAAGTGATTTATTCCGCTTTACAAATAAAAACGCGACCAAAATTGTGGCCGCGTTGTCTCCTTCCGATCTGTACGACTAATTAGGCGTGATCTGCATCAGATGATTTTACGTCTGCCATCGCTCTTTCCACATTGACCGATGGCAGAATAAGCAAGCCTGCGATGAAATAAATGATCAACGAAATAATGCCATAGCGAAGACTACCAAACAGTTGATTTGCTAAACCAAAGATTGCCGGTCCCGTCCAGGAAGTGCCGCGATCGCTGACCTCATAAAAGGAATAGAATTCCGCCTCTCTTCCTTTTGGAATCATTTGTGCAAAGAGACTGCGGCTGATCGCCTGGCTGCCGCCGAGGACAATCGCGATTACAACGCCAAGTAATGTGAATTCCAAGGCACGAGCGGAACTGTGTAATCCAAAATAGGCATAGATAACAACGCCTGCCCAGATCACAAGGCTAATAATAATCGACTGCTTTGATCCGACCCAACCTGCGAGTCGTCCCCAAAAAAGCGCGCCCAGGAACGCAACGAATTGAATGATGAGGATAACAACAGTCAATGTGCTTAAATCCAGTTCAAGACCGCCAGCGAGTAGGGGAGCTGTTGCGAACGTGGACGCCATGGCGATCACCGTTTGGATGCCATCGTTATAAAGAAAATAAGCGATGAGGAAACGCAACGTTTCAGGAAAATGCTTCAGTTCTCGAATGGTGCTTCCTAATTGTTTAAAACCAATGCTTACGTATGTTTCGTTTTTAGGGAGTGGACGACGCGCATGACGCGGCTGTAATCTTGCCCATGTAATAAAGGAAAAGCTCAGCCACCAAACTCCCGCGGATGCAAGATTGATTCGAATGGCTAAATTCTCAGGAATACCTAGCTTGTCGCAAAGATCTGCATCATCAGTTTGCGGATGTGAGAATAATCTGCGATCGCCCCCAGGATAGGAAGAAAAAAGACTTGCAACAAAACAGATAACGATGTGCAATATCCAATAAACGAATAAGGCGCGATGGGAATCCCTAAAAGGTGGACAATCAGGGGATGACCTTCGCTCCACGTTGTTCCTGTCCGGACAAGAAACTCTGCTTTTGCTGCGCTCGCTGCCAGGCTGCCGACATAGGGCGCAAGAAAAACAGTCCCCACCGTAGCGCTAAAGGCGGAATTTGCCCAATCGTACATTGCCCAGCCAAAAATCTCTCGCTTATCATTGATCGTTGCCTCTGCTGTCGCCATGACGCCTCCGATTGTTAGTATTATATTCGAAACCCCGTAAGGCTATTGTAGGTTGCGAAAGCATCGGATTGTGATAGAATCAAACCATCCAGGGGCGAGAAAGGGGGAAAAATTCGAAGCAAAAACCCTTGCAGAGAAACAAACCTTCATATATAATAATAGTTTGCTATCCCGCCATTTGCCGCGGGATGTCTTCGTGTGTATACCGTGTCTAGCTCGATCTTTTGGATTTGAATTGCATCTGTTACCTGGCAAGCACTGAATCCAAAGATGAGATACGGTACTTCGTAACGGCGCACATACCTAATAGATTAGGAGTGAACCGAATGTCTTCTTTACCCCGTAAGAGTTATGCGCGAATCCCCGTTAACATCAAGCTTCCCAATCTAATTGAAGTTCAACTGGATTCATTCGAGCGTCTCAAGCGTGAGGGTCTTGGCGATCTCTTTCATGAGGTATCGCCTATTGAATCCTATAACAAAGGGATGAAGTTGTATTTCCCCAGCCGAAGCCCCGAGTCAAAACAGTGGGGTCTTAAATATTGGTTTGGGGATCCCAAGCATTCGATTGAAGAATGTGTCGAACGTGATTTAACCTATTCCAGTCCTTTATATGTTTCCGTGTTGCTGGCTGGACCGGATGTGCCTGAGCCGATCAAGCAGGATATCTTCCTTGGCGATTTCCCCGAGATGACGGATAAAGGTACGTTCATCATCAACGGAACAGAGCGCGTCGTTGTCTCGCAGTTGATCCGCTCTCCGGGCGTTTACTTTGAAGCGCCTACTGATCGTGCCACGGGACGTCTGCTCGCCATGTCCAAGCTGATTCCGGACCGCGGCGCATGGATGGAGTTTGAAACTCGTAAGTCTGATTACATCATCTTAAAGTTCAACCGCAAGCGCACTGTACCTATTACAGTATTCTTGCGCGCACTTGCCGCTGTCAACGATGGCATCAAAGATACGCCGTTGAAGACTGGCTCCGATGAAGAATTGCTTTCCCTGTTCCAGGAAGTCGATAACAATCCGGAGCGTCTTTTCGTTGCATCCACTCTCAAGCAGGAACCGGAGTGGGATCTTGCCGGTGGACAGTCAATCGCTGAAGCTGCATTGATTGAGTTCTTCCGCAAGATGCGCCCGGGTGATCCAGCCACGCTCGAGAACGCCCGTCAGTTCCTGGAAGAGCAACTGTTCGATCAGCGGCATTATGACCTCGAACGCGTTGGACGCTATAAATTGAATCAAAAGCTCGATTTGAACGTCCCGATCCCGCACCGTACCGTGACAAAGAGCGATGTCATTCGACTCTTGCGCCGCATGATTCAAATCAATAACGGCGTTGAACCCGCGGATGATATTGATCACCTTGGCAACCGCCGCGTTAAGACAGTGGGTGAGTTAATCCAGAATAAGCTGCGCATCGGCCTGCGCCGCATGGAACGCGTCATCAAAGAGCGTATGTCGATTCGCGATCAGGAACAATTATCTCCGGTAACGCTGGTCAATATCCGTCCTGTGGTGGCTGCGTTGCGCGAGTTTTTTGGTTCTTCGCAGTTATCGCAGTTCATGGATCAGACTAACCCGCTTGCTGAGCTTCGTCACAAACGGACGCTCTCGGCACTCGGTCCTGGTGGCCTGCGACGTGAACGCGCTGGCTTCGATGTCCGCGATGTGCACCACTCACACTATGGACGTATTTGTCCAATTGAAACCCCTGAAGGTCCAAACATTGGTTTGATCGGTCGTTTGGCTTCCTTTGCTCGCGTGAATGAATATGGCTTCATCGAAACTCCTTATCGCAAAGTCTTCCGAACGATGGAAGCTGATAATGAGCGCCTGGAGGGCCGTACCTTACGCGAAAATGTTGTCGATCCAAAATCTGGAGAGGTGCTGTTTAAGTCTGGTGAAGTCATCGATGCAAAGATGCTGAAGCGCATCGCCAAGACCGGGCAACCCGCGAGTATCAATCCATTTGTTTCGGATCAGTTTGATTATCTCTCTGCCGATGCAGAAGATAAGTATGTGATCGCACAAGCCAATGCTCCGCTGACTGAAAATAAAGAATTTGTGCGCGATCGTGTGTCCTGCCGATATCACTCAGGCTTCATTTTTTCCAATCCTGAGGCGGTGGATTACATGGATGTTGCCCCCCATCAAGTAGTGGGCATCAGTGCCGCGTTGATTCCATTTCTGGAGCATGACGATGCCAACCGCGCTTTGATGGGTTCGAACATGCAGGCGCAGGCTGTTCCTCTTGTTCGCCCTGAAATTCCATTGGTTTCCACAGGTATGGAATATCATGCTGCGTTGGACTCTGGTCAGGTTGTCGTTGCAGATGCCGATGGCGAAATAACATCTGTTACCGGCAACACGATCACGGTCAAGGAACGAGGCGGCGTTCATACATACCAGCTGCGCAAGTATCAACGTTCCAATCAGAGCACTTGTATTGATCAACGTCCTGCAGTCGTCAAAGGGCAGCGTATTAAGAAGGGCGATATTATCGCCGACTCTTCTTCGACTGAAAGTGGCCAATTGGCTCTCGGTCAAAACGTAGTTGTAGCTTTCCTTTCCTGGGAAGGTGGCAACTTCGAAGACGCGATTTTGATTTCTGAGCGGCTTGTTCAGGAAGACCGCTTTACATCCGTTCATATCGAAAAGTATGAAGTGGAAGCGCGCGATACGAAACTCGGGCCTGAGGAAATCACCCGTGATATTCCCAACGTAGGTGAAGATGCGATCAAAGATCTGGATGAAAATGGAATCATCCGCATCGGCGCTGAAGTTGGTCCAAACGATATTTTGGTTGGAAAGATCACGCCCAAGGGTGAAAAGGAATTAACTCCTGAAGAGCGATTATTGCGTGCGATCTTCGGTGAGAAATCCCGCGATGTGAAGGATACCTCGCTGCGCATGCCTCACGGTGAACGCGGTAAGGTTGTGGATGTAAAGGTCTTTACCCGCGAAGAGAATTCCGATCTTTCCGCTGGCGTGGATATGATGGTACGCGTCTCTGTCGCTCAGCGCCGCAAGCTGACAGCGGGCGACAAGATGGCAGGCCGCCATGGAAACAAGGGTGTTGTCTCCAAAGTTGTTCCCGTGGAAGATATGCCGTTCCTCGAAGATGGAACTCCAGTAGATATCATCTTGAATCCGCTCGGTGTGCCGGGACGTATGAACATCGGTCAGGTATTGGAAGTTCACCTTGGTTGGGCGGCGAAGCGCCTTGGTTATCGTGCAGTCACACCTGTATTTGACGGTGCTACCGAAGCTGAGATTGAAGCTGAACTCGCCCGAGCCTGGATGGTCGATCAGTCCTGGAAAGAAGCCGCTGCCTCTGCATGGGAATGGATCAAGCAACAAGAGTATGATCCAGAATCTATTCAAGATGATAATGAAGTTCGCCGTCTTTTCCTGGAAGAGCGCCTCGGTGAGCGCGGTTATGATCCATATGACCTAAGTGATGTGGATTATGCTCGTTTCGCGACAGCATCTGAATGGTTGCGCGATCGCGGCTATGATCCCGAAACAGTTTTTCATCCTGAGGATATGGATCCGCACAATCGCAACACATATGACACGGCGGCTGTGAATGCATGTCTCCGACTGTGGGTTGAGAGTGAAGGTCACACCGGAAGAATTGCTGATGCACGTGTGATGGAAGTCGCTCAGGAAATGACCAATGCTACAGGGCATCCAATACCAATCCTTGGCAAGCAAACCTTGCGTGATGGCAAGACAGGTGTTCCGTACGATCAACCGGTGACTGTTGGCGTGATGACTGTTTTGAAACTTCATCACCTCGTGGAAGATAAAGTACACGCCCGCTCCACTGGACCATACAGTTTGGTCACGCAACAGCCGCTTGGTGGTAAGGCACAATTCGGTGGTCAACGCTTTGGTGAGATGGAAGTGTGGGCACTCGAAGCATATGGTGCTGCCTATACACTTCAAGAAATGCTCACTGTTAAGTCGGATGATGTTCAAGGTCGCGTCAATACATATGAAGCAATTGTTAAAGGCGAACCGATTGAGGAACCCAGTATTCCTGCATCGTTCCGTGTTCTTGTCAAAGAGCTACAGTCTCTTGGTCTTGCTGTCGAAGCGATCAATGAAGGTGGAGATGTGGTCCGATTTGGCAAGGATGAGGAAAAACAACATCCACCGAAGCTTGATACCGGACTGCTAGGTATCGGAAGCAACATGGTAACCAAGCAGTAATCTTGACGGTTAATAGAGTGAGTGATAAAATCACCCTCCGTTGCCCAAAAAGAAAAGCGGCGATAATCCCGCAATAAATAGGCATGGCACTACAAATGAGGCCATCAGAAAGAATTGATGGCCTTATTTCTTGCAAAGAACCATTGTGAAGAATCTAATAATCGGAGGCTGATTGTGCCGACAATCAATCAAATGGTCCGCAGAGGACGCAAAAACAAGAAAGTAAAAAGCAAAGCCCCGGCTCTGCAATACACACTGAATTCATATAAGCAACGCCGTGTACGTCAGGACAAGGGCGCGCCGCAAAAACGTGGTGTTTGTACTGTTGTCCGCACGATGACGCCCAAGAAGCCGAACTCGGCTTTGCGGAAGATCGCCCGCGTGCGTTTGACGAACGGCATCGAGGTCACCGCTTATATTCCTGGTGAAGGTCACCAGTTGCAGGAGCACTCTGTTGTGCTGGTTCGCGGTGGTCGTGTGAAAGATCTGCCTGGTGTGCGTTATCACATCGTCCGCGGTTCCCTCGATACAACCGGTGTGGCCAATCGCAAGCAGGGTCGTTCCAAATACGGCGCCAAGCGTCCGAAGTAATTTTGATGGAGTAATCAAATGCGCAGAGCAAAACCAGAAAAGCGGGAAATCCTTCCCGACATCCGTTATAACAGCGTGCATGTTCAGACCATGGTCAAACATGTGCTCAAGCGCGGCAAGAAAAGTGTTGCCGTGAGCCTTATCTATAAAGCAATGGATTTGATCCAGGAACGAACCCAGAAGAATCCGCTGGACGTCTTTGATGGTGCGTTGAAAAACGTTGCGCCGGTGATGGAGGTCCGTCCACGCCGCGTGGGTGGCGCGACCTATCAGGTCCCAATGGAAGTTTCCCTCGACCGCCGCACCACATTGGCACTCCGCTGGATTTTGTCTGCGGCTCACGATCGCGCCGGGAAATCCTTCCCTGAGAAACTGGCTGGTGAATTAATCGACGCCTTTAACGAGACAGGCGCCGCAATTCGCAAGCGCGATGAAACTCATAAAATGGCAGAAGCTAACCGTGCCTTCTCGCACTATCGTGTTTAAATTTTGGACGAAATAATTTAGGAATAAATAAAGGTAGCATTTAAGAATGGCTCGTGAGTATCCGCTCGAGAAGTACAGAAATATTGGGATTATTGCCCACATTGACGCTGGTAAAACCACTACTACCGAGCGTATTATGTTCTATACCGGTAAAACGCATCGGATCGGTTCGGTCGATGAAGGCACCACCGTTACTGACTGGATGGTTCAGGAACGGGAACGCGGCATTACGATTGTATCTGCCGCGGTTTCTGCTGAGTGGAACGGCTATCAGTTTAATTTAATTGATACGCCGGGACATATCGACTTTACTGCTGAAGTGCAGCGCTCCCTCCGAGTATTGGATGGTGGCGTTGTCGTGTTCGATGCCGTTCAGGGCGTGGAACCCCAAAGCGAGACCGTTTGGCGACAGGCGGATCGATATGGAGTACCACGCATCTGTTTTGTTAATAAGATGGATCGTGTCGGTGCTTCCTACGAGCGGACGATTGAATCGATTAAAGATCGTTTGGGTGCTAACCCGATCCCTATGCAGGTTCCAATCGGATTTGAGGCAACATTCCGCGGCGTGGTGGATTTGCTTACCATGACCGCAACCACTTGGGAAGATGATCTTGGCAAAGAACCAAAGGTCATTGAAATCCCTGATGATTTAAAAGAACAGGCTGTTGAAGCTCGCAAGCACATGGTTGAGAAGATCGCTGAGTTGGACGATGAACTCATCATGAAGTTCCTCGAAGCCGAAGAGATTAATATTGACGAATTGAAAGTGGCACTTCGCAAAGGAGTTCTTGCAAATAAAGCGTATCCAGTGTTTGCAGGTTCTTCCTTAAAGAATAAAGGCGTTCAAGTTTTATTGGATGCAGTTATCGGTTATTTGCCGTCACCCGCGGATATCCCTGCCGTAAACGCCACAGATCCCAAAAACGATGATGCGGTTATCGAACTTCATACAGATGACAGCGGACCACTGGCTGCATTGGTGTTCAAGATCGTAACCGATCCCTATGTAGGGCGTTTGGCTTATGTTCGTGTTTACTCTGGTGTCATCAACCAGGGACAATCGGTACAGAATTCCACAAAGGGCCGCAAAGAGCGCATCGGTCGCTTGATCCGCATGCATGCCGATCACCGTGAAGATGTGACCGAGGTCCGTGCCGGCGATATTGGCGCTGTTCTCGGCTTCAAAGAGAGCTTCACAGGTGATACGCTTTGCGATACCAAGACCTTAGTCTTGGAAAATATCACGTTCCCCGAACCGGTAATCTCGATTGCAATCGAACCGAAAAGTTCCGCCGATCAGGAAAAGATGGGCGAGGCGCTTCGCAAGTTAGCGGAGGAGGACCCGACCTTCCGTGTCAATTCTGACGAAACTACGGGACAAACGATTCTGAGGGGAATGGGTGAACTTCATCTTGATATTATTGTTGATCGTTTGTTGCGCGAATTTAAAGTTCAGGCAAATGTGGGTGCTCCGCGGGTTGCTTATCGCGAGTCCATTACCAAGCCCGTAAAGGAAGTGAACTACAAATATGCCAAGCAATCTGGTGGACATGGTCAATATGGTCATGTGGTTTTCTCTATGGAGCCTGGCGAGCGCGGTAGTGGTATTATCTTTGAAAATAAAATCGTAGGCGGGGCGATTCCGAAAGAATATATTTCACCGATTGAAAAAGGTTTCAGAGAAGCATCGGAAAGTGGCGTATTGGCTGGATATCCGGTGGTCGACTTGAAAATAACATTATTCGATGGTTCTTTCCACGAAGTTGACTCGAGTGAAATGGCCTTCAAATTGGCGGCATCCATGGGCTTCAAGGAAGGTGTTCAAAGAGGTGCGCCCATTTTGCTCGAACCGATGATGAAGGTTGAAATAGTTGTTCCTGAAGAGTATCTCGGTGATGTTATGGGACAGGTTAACAGTCGTCGTGGTTTGATTCAAGGCATGGAAGTTCGCCCCGGGAATGCGCAAGCCATTCGTTCGCTGGTTCCATTGGCTGAAATGTTTGGATATGCAACACAACTTCGCTCTGCGACACAGGGACGCGGTGTGTTCAACATGGAATTTGATCATTATGCGCCGGTTTCACAATCTGTCGCGCAAGAGATCTTGAAATAATAAAATAACTGCTTTTCATCATTAGAAGGAGATTCATCAATGGCGAAGGAAAAATACGATCGAAGCAAGCCGCATTTGAATGTGGGAACGATGGGACACATCGACCACGGCAAGACAACCTTGACGGCAGCGATCACCAAAGTATCGCAGATGATGGGTATGGCGCAGTTTCGCGCTTATGACAGCATTGACAATGCGCCGGAAGAAAAAGCGCGTGGCATCACCATCAACATTGCCCATGTGGAATACCAGACGCCCAAGCGTCACTATGCCCATGTGGACATGCCTGGACACCGTGACTACATCAAGAACATGATTACGGGCGCCGCGCAGGTCGATGGCGCGATCCTGGTGGTAGCGGCCCCGGATGGACCGATGCCGCAGACTCGTGAACATGTGTTGTTGGCGAGACAGGTGGAAGTTCCTTCGATCGTGGTGTACTTGAACAAAGTGGATCAGATGAACGACCCTGAGTTACTTGAGTTGGTCGAGTTGGAACTGCGTGAACTCTTAAGCAGCTATGGGTTCCCTGGCGACACGACCCCGATCGTGCGTGGCAGTGCCAAGGAAGCATTGGACAGCACCTCAACCGATCCGAACGCTCCAGAATATGAAAGTATCCGTGAGATTCTGCGTGTTATCGACGAATATATTCCCGAGCCGAAGCGTGAGACTGACAAGCCGTTCATGATGGCCATCGAAGATGTGTTCTCGATCAAAGGACGTGGCACAGTCGTCACTGGACGTGTCGATCGTGGTGTTGCCAAGAAAGGCGACCAGGTTGAGATCGTGGGCTTGCGCGAAACGAAGACCTCTGTCATTACCGGCACAGAAATGTTCCACAAGGAACT
>WNFZ01003323.1_pt1 | contig 24147 bp, 13 predicted proteins | sample 5400081 | NCBI WGS metagenome assembly WNFZ01 (sample SAMN13153365, study PRJNA577476) | soil metagenome | isolation source: 80 cm soil or saprolite under grassland replicate 1 | place: USA:California | collected 2016-06-15
CAGCTGCTCATGACCGCCAGCGGGCAGATGTCCCGTCTCATCAGAGGTGGCGCAGTGTCATCCAAGCCGCCGCATCCCGCCTCGTCGTCTCACTGAACGTGGCGCACTAGCTTTCCGTGATCGCGTCGGCCCGGCGTGTGGTGCACTGATCACGACTTTGTGATCATGCCGGAACCCGCCGTCGCCTTCGGGCCGGGAGTGCCACCACTCCCGACCTCACCGAAGTGCCGGTGCAGCTCACCCTCGCGCCGTGGCCTCTCAGTCCGGAGTCGATCTACGCGAGCCTGCCAACGTGCGGGCCTCGTCACGCCATGCGCTACGGCTGCCGCCAGGGCACCACTGCCACTCAAAGGCGCTGCTCATGCCAGCTAGGATGCCGCTCCGGCACTGTCGGCGCAGGCAACCCTGTTCTAAGCCGGGCAGCTAGCCATCCCCGCCTTCGGCGAGCACCGCCGTGACCAGCTCCCGCAGCGGCCCGGTCAGCTCCCGCTCGGCGACCTGGACCTCCAGCTCTCCGGCGCGGATGTGGTAGACGGCCTCGCCCGGCCGGGGCCGGTACGGTGGCGGGACGCCCAGGCCGGCCTGCTCGATGAGCTCCTCCCAGCGGGCGGCGCCGTCGGGCCCGGCAGCGTCCACCACCGCGCGGCGGACGCTCCCATCCCCCGCGACCCGGGTGACCGTGACCCTCACTGTGCGATTCTTCCCATCCGGGGCATCGTGAGCGCCCGCCACCGTTCCCGCCGTGCCCAGCCTGACATGGCCGATGGCGAGCGGCTGCCCGACCTCCGAGGCCGGCCTTCACGACGCCTGGCAGTGGCGGCGCGCCTGGTTGTAGAGGTAACCGCCCTTCGCCAAGAGCAAACCCTCCCGGACGCAGAAGTCCGGCATCCAGACGGCCTCCTCGCCAGCAGGCTCCCTGGCCTCCCGGTCGCCCGCGAGCTCGAGGCCGAAGTACACGATCACCGGGTGCACCGGCCTCAGCAGTCCGGCAAGCTCGTCCACGAACCCGGTCATCACCTGCTCGTCTCCAGATCCACCACGCCCGTGGCCGTGAACTCCCCGGCCACATCGGGAAGCTCCCAGCGAGTCAGCATGCCCTCATCCCCGGGAAAGTCCATGCCGGCAAGTCAGTTGCACAGGCCGGCGGACACCGTCGATTTGCCCACGCCAGGAGCCGCACCAGCAACGGCGATCAACCCGTCACGCCGCCAGCATCAGCCATCAGCTAACACCGGAATGTCACCTCGGCCAGGCAAGCACAAGGTGAGGGACGCGGCTGCCGCGCGGGAGGCCGAAACGCCACTCCGCTCGGCACCCATGAGGGTTCACCCCGACCGCCTGCCCGCGTCTGGCGGACCCGCGGGGTAAAGGAGCCACCCCTGTCCCCACCGGCTCATGGGCGCGCAGAATGCCCGGATCTGGACGGCCAGCGTCATGATCGGAATCCAGCCGACGTCCGCGCAGAACGGCGGATCTTCGCGCGTACCGCTCCTGTTGGTCGGCTACGCTCCGCGACTGCTCAGCCGCCCTTATCGGTTTCCTGGACGAGATCGTTTCCAGCCTGTGCCGCGCCCGCCCCCGTCGGCCCGGTGGGATTGTGAAGGAATTCCGTGAGGGCCCGGTGGTACGGGGCGATAGTGGGTAGGTCGGCGTACTCGTCGGGGCCGTGCAGGCCGTCGCCGCCGATGCCGAAAATGACGGCGTCGGTGCCCTGCTGGTAGTAAAAGCGCCCGTCTGCGGCGCCATGCTTGCGAAGGAAGTCGGAGCGGTATCCCTGGTTAGTCACGGCTTGCTGGAGGCTGCGTATTTCTGGGCGGTGCTGGTCGGCGTGGTGCGGTGGGTCAGCGTGTTCGATCACGGGGGTGACGCCGGGCTCGCAGAACGATGCCAGGTAGGCGGTTATTTCGGGAATGGTCTTGCCGTTGAGGTCGGAGTCGTCGGGCGGGTAGCGGATGTCCAGCCATGCCTCGGCCAGGGCCGGGATCTGGTTGCGGGCCTGGTTGGGGGTCTGGATCCGAGCGAGGTTGATGGTGGTCCGCCAGGCCTCTTCGGTGGCGGGCGGGCAGGTGGCCAGCAGCCTGGCCAGGCTGGCCTGCAACTTGATCAAGGCGTTGTCGCCTCGCCATGGGTAGGCGGCGTGACCGCTGCGGCCCACCGCGCGCAGGGTCGCGGTGATCATGCCCTTGGAGTCGGTCACGATCCGCAGTCCGCTGTGCTCGCCGATGATGACGAACTCCCCGGCAACGCTTTGCTGGATCTGGTGCAGGGTGCCGTTGCGGCCGCCGACCTCCTCGTCGGTGACCAGCTGCAACCCCAGCGGGTAGGGCAGGGCGCTGGCGAGTTCACGGAATACCTGCGCCTCTACTAGCGCGGACACCTTCATGTCCTGAGCGCCGCGTGCGTACAGGCGGTCACCCTCGCGGCGCGGCCGGAACTGGGCCGCTGCCGCGGGCACCACGTCAAGGTGGGCGTTGAGGATGATCTGGAAATGTGGCCGCTGCGCGCCGCGGTACATGAGCACGCTCGGCTTGCCACCGGACTCGAACCGCTCCACCGTGAACCCGTGCCCGACGAAGTCCACCACGAAATCAAGCGCCTTGTGCAGGTCACCGGGCCGGTCGGCGGTCGAGCGCACGGCGAGCAGCTCGCAGGCCGCGGCAAGGAACGGCTCGGTATCCATCCCACCATCCTCTCCCGCTACGTCGCGGGCCAGCAGCCGGCGGCTCACCCGTGACAGCCATGAGCAAACAGTCCGGCCCGGCCAGGGAACCTTGCCGGCGGATCACCCGGGGCCGGCCATGCTCAGGACGCCGCCCAGGCCCGGCAGCCGGGCGCAGTTGCCCGGGCGCGGCTGAGGATGCCCGGCACAATGGTGGCTGTGACCGGTCAGCCCCCGTTGCCTGATGCGCCGCCGGGCTCGTCGGTGCTGGAGGCGGTGCTGGAACGGATCACCTACGCCAACGAGGACACTGGCTACACCATCGCCCGGGTGGCCACCGAGCGGACCGGCCCGGACCTGGTGACGGTGGTGGGGCCGCTGCTGGGCGCCCAGGTCGGGGAGAGCCTGCGCCTGACCGGGCGCTGGAGCAGCCACCCCCGCTACGGCAGGCAGTTCCAGGTGCACTCCTATGCCACCGTGCTGCCGGCCACGATCCAGGGCATCCGCCGCTACCTGGGGTCGGGGTTGATCAAGGGGATCGGGCCGGTGATGGCCGAGCGGATGGTGGCCCATTTCGGCACCGGCATCCTGGCCGTCATCGAGACTGAGCCCGGCCGGCTGACCGAGGTGCATGGGCTGGGACCCAAACGGACCCAGAGGATCGCCGACGCGTGGGAGGAGCAGAAGGCGATCAAGGAAGTGATGGTGTTCCTGTCCGGTGTCGGGGTGTCCACGTCGCTGGCCGTGCGGATCTACAAGAAATACGCCGGCACCTCGGTCTCGGTGGTGCGCAACGAGCCCTACCGGCTCGCGTCAGAGGTGTGGGGCATCGGATTCAAGACCGCCGACACCATCGCCCAGGCAGTCGGGATCCCCCGTGACAGCCCGCAGCGGATCAAAGCAGGGCTGCAGTACACCCTGTCGCAGGCCGCCGACGACGGGCACTGCTACCTGCCCGAGCCGAACCTGATCCGCGAGGCCGCCAAGATCCTGGAAGTCGGCCGGGAGCTGATCGGCCCTTGCCTGGATGAGCTCGCGGCCGGCGAAGGCGCCGTGCGTGAACCGGTGCCGGCCGGCGGCAATGCCCCCGGCGGGACGATTCCGGCGGTGTATCTGGTGCCGTTCCACCGGGCCGAGTGCTCCCTGGCGGGTGGGCTGGTGGACCTGCTGAACTCCCGCCACGAGCGGCTGCCCGCGTTCGCCCAGGTGGACTGGCCCAAAGCGCTGGGCTGGCTGGCGAGCCAGACCGGCCTGGACCTGGCCCCCGGGCAGCAGGAGGCGGTCAAGCTCGCGCTCACCAGCAAGGTCGCGGTGCTCACCGGCGGGCCGGGCTGCGGCAAGAGTTTCACCGTCCGCGCCATCGTCACGCTCGCCGCCGCCAAGAAGGCCAGCGTAGTGCTGGTCGCGCCCACCGGCCGGGCCGCCAAGCGGCTGGCGGAGCTGACCGGCCACCAGGCCTCCACCGTGCACCGGCTGCTGGAGCTGCAGCCCGGCGGCGACCCCAAATACGACCGTGACAATCCCTTGGACGCGGACCTGGTTGTGGTGGATGAGTCCTCGATGATGGACGTGATCTTGGCCAACAAGCTGGTCAAGGCCATCCCAGAAGGAGCGCATCTGCTGCTGGTCGGCGACGTCGACCAGCTCCCCTCGGTCGGCGCCGGTGAAGTACTGCGAGACCTGCTCGCGTCCGGCACCATCCCGCGGGTGCGATTGACCCAGATCTTCCGCCAGGCCCAGCAGTCCGGCATCGTCGTGAACGCCCACCGCATCAACCACGGCCAGCCGCCGCAGCTGACCGGCTTCGGCGACTTCTACTGGTTCACCTGCGAGCCGCCTGAGGAGTCCGGCCTGCACCCGGCGGAGGAAACCGCCAACCTCGTCGTGGACATCGTCGCCCGCCGCATCCCCGCCAAATTCGGGCTCGACCCGGTCCGCGATGTCCAGGTGCTGACCCCGGTGCACCGCGGCCCGGCGGGGGCGGGCAACCTTAACGCCCTGCTGCAGCAAGCCCTCACCCCGCAACGTGATGGGATGCCGGAGAAGTGGTATGGGGGGCGGGTGTTCCGCGTCGGGGACAAGGTCACCCAGCTGCGGAACAACTACGACAAGGGCAAGGCCGGGGTCTTCAATGGCACCGTCGGCGTCGTCACCGGCATATCACTCCAAGAGCAGGCCCTCACCGTGCTCACCGACGAGGACGAGCAGGTGGCCTACGACTTCGCCGAACTCGATGAGCTCGCCCACGCCTACGCCGTCACCATCCACCGCTCGCAGGGCAGCGAATACCCCGCGGTGGTGATACCGCTGACCACCTCGTCCTGGATGATGCTGCAGCGCAACCTGCTCTACACCGGCGTCACCCGCGCCAGGAAACTCATCATCCTCGCCGGATCCCGCCGCGCGCTCGCCCAAGCGGTCCGTACCCGCGGCGCAGGCCGCCGCCACACCGCCCTCACCCACCGGCTCAACCCCGCCGGGCAGGGGAACGAGCCCCGCGCCCAGCAGCAAGGAAAAGCACCTTTGAAGATGTGTCCGTAAGCGGCCTACCAGCACCGACAGCAAGATCAACCACGCGGCCCGGGCACCGCCGGAAGGCTGGAGTGCACTCCAGGAAACGGAAGCATCATGGTCTTGACTCACCGGTCCATTCGGGCCACATATTCGCCTATTATGCGCTGCAATGACCAAACAGGCAGAACGTTCGAGAGCCGTCCAGAACGGATACGGTTCGTCTACTGGCTGTCGACTACGGCTCCGGAGCGTGACGCCCGGGGTTGTGAGCCCGGAAAGGTCCCGCCCTGGCCGGGCATGTAGGCGCCGGTGGAGAGGTGGGCCGCTGCCTGCCTTGCGCTGCCGGGGTTAGCCTGCGGGGGCGTTGGGGAATATGGTCGTCTTCCGGGTCGTCACGGTGCGCGCGGTCGGCCGGGTCAGCCCGTGGTCATGGCAGCGGCGCGCTCCTGGCTGAGTTCGGCTGGTGCCGGGTCGGGTTTGCGTGCCAGCTTGCTGGGCCACCACATCCAGCGGCCGATGTCCAGGTTCAACGCGGTCACCAGCACGGACCGCACGATGATCGTGTCGAGCAGGATGCCGAACGCGACCGCGAAACCCAGTTCGGTCAGGAACGTGGCCGGGATCGTGGCCAGGACGGCGAACGTGCCGGCGAGGACGAAGCCGGCTGAGGTGATCACCCCGCCGGTTGCGGCGAGCCCGACGAGCGCGCCGCGCCGGGCGTCGCGCCGGTTCGCCTCCTCCCGTACCCGGGTCATCAAGAAGATGTTGTAGTCGATGCCGAGGGCGACGAGGAACACGAACACAAATAGCGGGAACACGGTATCGGCTCCGCCGAACCCGAACACGTGGTTGAAGAAGAAGGCGCTGACGCCGAGGGCGGCGGCGAAGGACAGCACCACCGTGGCGGTCAGGATCAAGGGTGCCACCAGCGACCGCAGCAGCAGCCCGAGGATGATGATCACCACGACGAGGATGAGCGGGATGATGAGGTTGCGGTCGTGCGCGGAGGCGCGCGCGACATCCAGGGTGATCGCCGTGGTGCCGCCGACCTTGGCATCGGCCGCGGGAACGGCGTGCACCGCGGACCGGACCCGGTCGATCGTGGCGTACGCGGCCTGGCTGTCGGGCGGCGAGGTCAGCGTGCCCTCCAGGTAGGCCTGGCCCGCCCGGGCCGCCGGCGGGGTCACGCTGGCGATGCCCCGGGTGGCGGCGAACGCGGCCCGCAGCGGTGCCGCCGTGCTCTGGTTGCCGATGACGATGACGGGCTGGCCCGCGCCGGCGGGGAAATGCCGGGCGAGCACGGTTTCACCGATCACCGAATCGGGATGCCCGCGGAAGGATTGCGCGTTGGTCAGGCCATGGGCCTTCAGGCCGGTCAGCCCGAGCGCCAGGACGCCCAGGATCACGGCGGTGGTGATCCATACGATCCGCGGCCGGGGTGCGATGCTCCAGCCGACCCGCGCCCACAGTCCCCGGGTTGTCGGCTCGGGCGAGCCGTAGGCGGGCCGGTACGGCCAGAAGACCCCGCGGGGGAAGGTCACCAGCAGGGCCGGCAGCAAGGTGATCATGGCGAGCATGCCGACCGCGACGCCGATCGCGAGCACCGGCCCCAGGCTCTTCGTCGAGTTCAGCTCCGCGGCGAACAGCGTCAGCAGCGCGAGGATGACGGTGCAGGCGCTGGCGATGATCGCCGGGCCCGCGCGCCGCAGCGCCTCGGCCATCGCCGGGTGGCGGCGGTCGTGGCGGCGCAGTTCCTCGCGGTAGCGCGCGACAATAAGCAGCGCATAATCGGTGCTAGCGCCGAACACCAGCACATACAGAATGCCGGCGCTTTGCGCGTTGACCGTCAGCCCGGCGTGCGCCGCGAGGAGGTAGATCACCGCCTCGGCGGTTATCAGCGCCACCCCAGAGGAGATCACCGGCAGCAGCCACAGCACCGGGCTTCGGTAGGTGATCAGCAAGATCACGATGACGACCGCCAGGGTCGAGTACAAAAGCGTGCTGTCGATGCCCTTGAATATCTTGCTGTTGTCGGCCGCGTTCCCCAGCGGGCCGGTGATGTGGGAGGTCAGGCCGTTCGCGTCCGGCGCGGTGATCGCCCGGATGGAGCCGGCGGCCTTGGTCGCGCCGTTCCAGCCCTGCTTGCCCAAGTTGATGGCAAGGATGGTCTGGATGGCCTTGCCGTCGGCTGCCTGGATCGGGCCCGTGACCTGGCCGCGGCTGACTCCGTGGATGGCCGCGAAGCTCCGGGCGTCGGCGGCTGCCTTGGCCCGGTCCGCGGCAGTGAGCCCCGAGGCGCGCTCGTAGACGACGATCGCGGGGAAGATGTTGGGCGACTGGAAGCGTGACTGCAGGTCAAGGACCTTGGTCGACTCGGCGTTGGCGGGCAGCCACGCGCTCGCGTCGTTCTTCTCCGCACCGGTGAGCTTGGCTGACAGCGGGAAGGCCACGACGAGCACGACCACCCAGAAACCCACAACAAGCCACTTGGTCCAGCTCCCGGCCGGAATCTCTGCGATCCTTCTTGCCCTGCTCATCGACTCCCCCTGGGTCCCCTGGCCGCCGCTTGCCCCGCCCGTTCACTCTCACGCAACCACGAGCCCCAACGGGCCGCAAGGGCCCGGCAAGCCATGCCTGGCAACCGCGCCCGGCCGTCAGCAAGAAGCCTCTGAATAGGTCCGCCCAGACAGCGGCATGAGCACACCGGAGCCCCGTCCGGCACCCTGAGCCGCCGGGACAGGCTGATGCATAACGCTCTCACCAGGCCCAGACGACCCGTTCGTATCAATTTACCGGCCAGCTCACAGCGATGACTGGCAACACGGCCAACTGCGAGGGCCCGGTAACAGGCCCGGCCGATCCCATTGACCAGTTCAGACTCGCCGGGTACAGAATGTCCCGTTCGGTGCCACACGGACGGGCACGCCCCGGCCAGAACTGGCACCCATATCGGCGGATATCGTGTGTCGCGCGATAGTCGCGCTGTCACCGTCTGTAACAAACTGTCCGTACCCGGGTAGACAGGTCAGGCGTCCGGCGCACCGATCCTAGGCGGGCGTTCGGTAGTGCTGGGCCGTCCGGGGTCAAGCCGCCCACCATCCGCGCCGCCGTGCTGCCTCGAACTCCCACGCGGTGACCGGCACGCAGTGGGCTACGTGAACGGCGCCGAGTTCGCCCTCCGGCGCATCGGCCGAGTAGCACCAGCCGTAACGGTAGCCGCGCTTGAAGGCCTGCGCGATCGCGGTGAGGGTGGCATCTGCCTCCTGGGCGCTAGCGCCCGCTGCTTGCTCAGCCCGGCGGATCTCGTCGTGGTTCAGCACATGGCCGTAGATGGTGAGGCCTGGCCCGTCCCGCCGGAAGTACCCGCCCCAGCTGGGCGCGCCCTTAGCATCGCGGTTCAGCCAGCCCTCGAACATTTCCTTCAGCGGCGCCGGAGCCTGGTCGGCCATCGCCCGTACCACGGCTACGCCGGAGCATCCGGTGGCCTGCACGATGTGCATGGCGAGCTGTGCGGGGTCAGCGGTCGATGGCCAGCGGGCATCTGGGTTCCAGCTCGACGGGATGATGACCGGCGGGTGGTCGCTGTCGTCGCCGTTGGGCCACAGATGGGCGAAGAGGCTGCCGGTCATGACGTCCCAGCCCCAGATGCTTCGCTGCTCCCACCCGTTGAGATAGAGGGCGGCGCGGAAGCTGCCGGTCACAATCGTGTTCGTCACAGCCGCCTCCTGCATCTGATGCCATCATGCGCCCTTGGCCCCGCAATTCAGCTGCTCGCCTCGCGCCCGGCGAGTCGTTCCACCTCGCGGGCGGGCCGGATCTCGGGCTTCGGCGGCTGGAGGATGGCCTCGTTTTCGGCCTTCCACAGCGGCCATGCCTCGCCTTCGTCCTCCCTGTCGGGGTCCTCGGCCGGGACGGTGACACCCTGGCGGTCCTCCAGCTTGGCGGCGAACTCTCGCCGCTGCTCGGCCAGCCGGGCGAACCAGTCGGGCTCCTGGACTCCGTCCAGCCCGGCGTCCTCTGCGACGGCGGGCTCGGCCGACCGCAGCGGGGAAATTGCCTGCTCCGGGTGCCGGCGGCGCAGCTCGGAGTCAGCGGCCACGGCCAGGTACCGCGATCCCCTGGTCAGCTTGTCCCACAGGTCGCGGTCTTCCTGGGTCTTGGCCAGCTCCTCGTCCTGCTTCCGGTATAGGCCTTCGAGCGCGCCGGCCGACCCGGCCAGCTGCTCATGCCTGGCCGCAGCCTCGTGGTCCCCGCTGGCCCTGGCAACCTTGGCCTCAGCGTCAGCACGGATCGCTTGCAGCCGCGCATCCTCGGCGCTCAGGCGAACGCCGCGGAGCAGCCTGCCGACATGCGCCGGCGCCCATCCCGTCTCGCTCTTGTAGCTTTCCCGCATGTGACGCAGCGACTGATCGGGCAAGCTGCGGATGTCCACAGCATCGGTCCTGGTCATCGCGGCGAACCCGGTATACCAGGCGGCCCGCTGCTCCGGAGAGGTGGCCGGCGGCTCCGGCCCCAGCGGGTCGTCCTGGCTGTCGACGCCGTACAGTTCCCGGTAGGCGCCGATCTTGCTGGCCCGCTGCTGCCAGTCGAGCCGGTCCACCGGGTGATCGGGCACCGGGCCGAGCGCGGCCACTGCCCATGGCGGCGCGGTCTCGGCGGCGTGCTCCCCCAGCCGCTCCGTTCTCGCGTCCATCGCCTTGGCGACCTCGTGTACGTAGTCTCGGATCTCCGGGTCGTCCATCTCGGGGACGCGCTCGCTCCACGGCCTTATCGGCAGCGGCATCAGTGGCTGGGTCATCACTCGCATCCGCGCGTCAATCACGCTCGGGACGTCCCTGGCGCCTTCCAGCGGCCGGGAGTTCACCGCCGCCTTCACCGTCTCGGCCGGGTCCAGGCCCGCCAGCTCGGCGTTTCGCATGGTCCGGCAGAGCCAGGTGGCCTGCGGAGTGTCAAGGTCGTTGCGGTACTGCTCGGGTACGGCGTCGCGCAATAGGCCGCGGTATCGCTCGCGGTCGGCCCTACCGGTCAGGTCGGCCCAGCGGGCGTGCAGCATGCTTAGGTGGTCGGCATTGGCCAGCCGCTCCCGCTGGTACGCCCGGGCGGCTTGCTCAGCTTCGATCCGGTCCATGCAGTCGGCCAGCACCGCGACCGGCTCCCGGTCGTACTCTTCCTTCTGCGTCGGCTCGGCTGGCAGTCCTGCGCGCTCCCGGTCCACGCCGCGCTGCCGGGCCAGCTCGGGGTCCGGCCGGGTGCCGGGCGCGGGGTCCGCCCGCGTCGGCTGGGTGATCGCGCGGGCGGTGTTCTGCCTCCAGCCGCGGGTCATCGCGGTGTACAGCCATTCCCGCGGCTCGGTGCCGGTGACCAGCGCCTCACCAGCCTCGTAGGTGCCGCCCATGCCGTTGTGCGCAGTGACCGTGTAGGCCAGCTCCGTCGTGCCGAACTTCGCCGATGGGTAGAGCACCGGCTTGTCCGCCAGCCGCGCCTGGTCCTTGTCGTCGATCACCCGGCGGACCACCAGCCCGTTCCTGGTGACCGACTCGACGCGGAAGATGTCGTTATTCATCAGCGTGTGGCCGGTTTCGTCGGTCACCAGGTCGTGGTCGTTTTCCCGGGCCACGATCAGGTCACCGGCCGACGCGCTGGCACCCTCCGCGAGCCTCACCGACCGGGTGCCGTCCACCAGCCCGAGGTGGATCAGGTCGTCGCGGATCTGGCGGCTCAGCTCGCGGCAGTCCTCGCGCCGCCAGGCCATGATCAGCTTCTGCTCGCTGGCGAGGCGGCTGGCGACGTAGCTCTTCCGCAGGCTGGCCAAGGCCTGTTCCCGGCTGGCGCCGGTGATCCGGCCGTGCTGGTGGTAGGCCTCCAGCGCGCTCTTGTCCCCGCGGCGCAGCGCCAGGCTGGCCCGCTGCTCCCATTCCTCGGAGAACCTGACCGGGACCGCGAGCTGGCTGTAGCCGTTGCTGTCGGCCAGCAGCCGCATGCCGCCGCCCTGCTCGACGGCCTGCAGCTGCCCTGGGTCGCCGGCGATCACCACTTTCGCGTTGTGCTGCCCGGCCAGGTCGTGGATCGCCGCGAGGTGCCGCATGCTCTCGGTGCTGCCCTCGTCAACGATCACGAGTGTGCGCGGGTCCAGGCGAACGGACCCGGTCTTGATCTTGGCCAGGAACCGCGTGCTGTTCAGCGAGTCGGTGACCCCGGCCTTGATCAGCACGTCGGTCGCGGCCTGTGAGTTGGCGACCCCGATGACCGTGCCGATGTTCTGCTGCCATGCCCTGGCGATGGCGGCGACCGTGAACGTCTTGCCGGTGCCCGCCGGGCCGACGATCACTTCTGTTCGGCGGCCGGAGGTCAGCACATGGAACGCCGCGGCCGCCTGGTCCATCCGCAGCCCGGTTTGCGTGCGTTGCGTCGCGTCCTGCGCGCGTTCGCGCAACTGCGCCTCCAGCGCGGCCGCGTCCGCGCCGAGCAGCCGGGCCGCGGCCTCGCGCCGCATATGCGGGGCGCCCTGCTTCTGTGCGTGCTGGACGAGGCTCTCCTCCATCTCAAGCTGCCCGGCCGTCGCGTAGCGTGCCGTGCCCGGCCGCGTGTACACGCTGCGCCCATCCAGCTCGCGCCGCAGTTGCCCGGGCAACGGCGGCCATTCCGGGGTCTCCAGGCAGCGCACGCAATCGCCGACGAGGGCCTGGTCGGTCAACCTGAGCAGCAGATCCTGCCGCTCCTCCGGTGCCATGGCCGCGAACTCTGGACCCATTGCCCGGCCCAGGTACTTCATCAGGTCCGACCGCGTCCACGTGCTGTGCCTGGCCTGGACAGCGGCCAGGGCCTCCTTGATGACCTGCGCAGGGACACCTTCCGAAGGCGCAGTGCCCGGTGCGTGCTCTCCGAAGTCGCACACCGCCTCCGCGATACCGGCCAGTTCGCCGCCGATCGTCGCGTCCCACTTCGCGGCCAGCTTGTCCCAGTCGATCTCACCGTCGCCCTTGGACTTGCGCGACGACAGGTTCGCCTCGTCCAGGACGAAACGCATCTCACGCGTGTTCGGCTCGCGCCCGTACTTCTCCTCCCACCTGCGTGCCAGCCGCGCGCCTTCCGCGGTGACCGCCTGCGTGCGCGTGGAGTAGGCGTCCATCACCTCCTGCATGATTCCAGCGATCTCGTTGCACCGCCCGTCGGCACGCGGCACCCACGCAACCCCGAACTCACGCGACAGCGCCGACTGCACGCGAGCGTCAACGATCGCCTCCATGCCGCCCAGATGATGGCGCACGCTCATCGTGTCCAGCGCCCGCCACTTCCCATCGGATTCCGTCAGCGCCATCCGGGCGAACACATTGTGCGAATGGTCATGCGGGTCGCCATCCCGGCTGGTCCCCTGCAGCCAGGTGGTCACCACCGGCAAAGCCCGCTCCCACCGGCCGGCCTCGGCGCCCCCGGCCCGCCGACCGTGGTAGCCGGTCCGGGTGAACCCGGCCATCTCCTGCATCCACTCCAGCCCGGCATGGTTGGCCTCCTGCAAGATCTCCTGCACCCGCGCCTCCCGGGCCCGCCACAGCTCCTCCCTGGCCAGGTCGCCGGCCATGTGAGCACGCCGCGCCTGCTCCCGGAACGAGGCGTGCAGCACGCTGATGCTCTTCTGGTGAGCGATCGTCACGTCGGTGTACACCGGCGACCGGCGCGTCTGCTGCGCGGCTTCCCGCTCCAGTTCCAGCCACCGCTCGGCCGTCGCATGCGGCTCAGCAGCCTCCAGCCGGGCCAGAATCTCGCGGAACTTCGCATAACCCCCGGGAGCCCTCCCCATCCGCTCCCCGGTCTGCGGGTTGACCTGCGCATACACCGACCGGTAGGGTTCGGCCGCCACCGCCTGGCCATCCGCCAGCCCCAGCGCCTCGGCGCCTTTCCCGAACCAGCGGCCCGGCGGCTCACCGGCCTGCGCCGCGTTCATGTAGTAGCCGCCCGCCGTCCTCTCAGCACTGCGGTTGAGGTAGTACTCGGCGTCGTATCCCGACCTGGCGCTCGCCACGGTCACCGGCGCCTCCAGTGGCTTACGCGATCTTGCACTGAACTGACCAAGATCATTCGGGAATGCAACGGTCCATGCGGTTGTGGATCAAGGTCAAGCATGCGAGAACACAAGGCCGAACAGAGGGCGAGCGAGATCAGAAACAGGCAGGAGGCAGGCAGGAAACACGAGCGTGATCAGGGCAGACGGCAAATGAGAAAGTCGTAGAAGCGGTGAACGGCCGAAACCCGCCGGTGGTGATAAGCAGAGGAGCTCGCGTGCGGACGGCGTGTCCTGTGCCAGGGAAGTTGAGGCATTGGGCGGAGCGCTGCCAGTAGGTTGAGGCACCCGGTGATCGTTGTGGATCGTGGGGGTGCCTGGTGACAGGTGCGGTCTCGGCCGCCGCGACCGAGGCGTCGTGACCAGGCAGCTACCCTGCTGCTGCGGTAGGTTGGCAGCGGCGCGGGAGGGCGCCACCGGGCCCGCGGGAAGGACCGAGTCCGCCTCCGCTCAGGTGCGTGATGCTGGACAGCAGGACCGTCTTCAGCCGAGCTGGAATGCGGGCCCAGGCTCGGTGAGGAGACGTGCCATGTCCCAGCTGCCGGCTCGCCCCGATCTGGATCAGCTCCGCCGCCAGGCCCGTGAGTTGCACCGCGCTGCCCTCGGCGGTGACGCCCGCGCGCTGCGGCGGCTGCGGCAGGTCTCGGGCACGGTCGCCCTGTCGGCCGCGCAGCTCGCCGTCGCCCGCGATTACGGCTTTCCGAGCTGGCCGCAGCTCAAAGCCGAGGTGGAACGCCGCCGCGCACAGGCAGCAAGCCCCGCCGGCGAGGCGGCCGGGGCTGGGGCGGAGCAGGCCGTCCCCAGGCCGACCGCTGTCCCGCCGCCGAAGTCCTGGAGGGAGATGCGGGACTGGGCGGCGCACCTATTGCGCTCCCGCACCGGCCAGGACATTGCCGCCTGGAACCGCCGTGTCGCCGAGGCCGGCCTGCCCGACGAGCAGGCGCTACGGGCGTGGTTGGACGGCCAGGGTGTGACGGGCTATGCCCAGGCGCTGCTGGTCTGGGAACGGTTCGGCTACCCGGACTTCCTCACCGCCGAGGCGGACGAGCTGATCGCCGGCCAGTACTCCGACCGTCCGCAGCTTCGGCCCCTATTCGACGCGGTGCTGGCGGCGCTGCCCGCGGTCGGCCCGGCGACGGTGCAGGCCCGCAAGACGATGGTCAGCCTGGTCACGCCCCGCCGTACCTTCGCCGTGATCCAGGCGACGACGAAGAGCCGCGTGGACCTCGGCCTGCGGCTGGAGCACGAGTGCCCCGGCGGCCGCCTGCTCGCCGCCCGGGATCTCGGCGCCGCCACTGTGCGGATCCCCCTGACCCGGCCCGAGGACGTCGACGCCGAAGTCCTCCGCTGGCTGCGGCGCGCCTATCAGGAGAACGCGGCACCGCCCCCGCCGCGCCGTCCCTCCCGCCGCCCAGCGCCGAAGCTCGGGGCGCTCACCGTGGTGATCGAGGGCGTCAACCTGCCCGGGCTCACCTACCCGTCGAACGACGGCGGGGAGTACCGCAACTTTCATATCGGGCTGGCCACCAAGAGCAGGGAGCGGCCCACGCTGGCCGTACCGGGCAAACCCTGGCGGGCGGCCGATCCGGTGCCCTGTGATTCGCCGTCGGCGCGCTGGGAGGTGCCGGTCACCGTGCGGCGCGATACGGACGGCTTCGACTTCAGCGGGCCGTACGTGCGCGGCGCCCGTGACGATCGCCACCTGTTTCTCGCCTGGGGCGACGTTCGCGACGACGGCACGATGCGGCTGGTCCGCGGCAGCAAACTCAAGCTCATCGAGGTTGATCCCCGCCTCGTCGAGGAAACCATGCGCCCCGGGCACCAGCTCGTCGCTCTGATCCGGCTGACCGGCACTCCGGAGGAGCCCGGCCTCACCTGGTCGGCGGAATCAGTTCATGCGCAGCCTGGCTCTGGATGATCAGTTCCAAGGGGCCGGCCTACCTGGCCGGCCACGCCGACAACGTCACCCAACCCCCGCCAACGCCCTCCTGGCGCTGGAGCTCACCCTGGACGTCGACCAGCGCCTCACCCGGCCAGCGGGCTAGACCACCACCACAACAGGCACCATCACCTGCCGCAAAGGACCGAGGCCACTTGCCTCCGTCGCGACAAGGCCAGACAGGGGGTGACACAGCCACCACTGGCCACGTCTCGCAGCCCGGCCCAGAGTTCACCCCTTTGCCTGAGGTCAAGTGGCATATCCAGAGGCATGGTCTACCACTCCATCCGAGACAGAGCAGATCACGGCGCCGCCACACCTCAGGTCACCCGGCACAGGACACGGCGGTTTGCAGGCGCGAGGTGGCCGGCGGGCTGTGCCGGATGGTTGAGCAACAGGCGGGCGATCGGCAGCGCCGCGTTCAGGACCGCCCGTCAAATGTAGTCCAGGTCGCAGCGCTGGCCCACCATCGGCATCACGGCCACTGGCCCCACCACGGATGATCTTGACTGACCGCGCTCGCTCGCTAGTGCATCTGGTGTGATGGGCAGCAAAGCAAGATCAGGATGCAGGAGCCCCGGGCCAAGATCAGCGGTAACAAGATCAGTAACAGTGGCTACAGAGGCGGAAGCAGGGGGCTGACCAGGGCAGGCAGAAGGCGGCAAAGTCGTAGATTCCACGCTGCCTGCGGTCTGTGCGATCGTCGCCATGGCCTACGACGAGAAGCTCGCCGGGCGTATCCGGCAGCTCATCGGCAGCGACCCCGAACTGACCGAGAAGAAAATGTTCGGCGGGCTCGCCTTCCACATCCGCGGCAACATGGCCATCGCCGCCAGCAGCGAGGGTGGCGCCATGATCCGCGTCGATCCCGCGCAGTCGGACGCCTCGTGGCGACGACGAAGGCCATGCTGATGAACATGCGCGGCCGGGACATGCCCGGATGGTTGCGGGTCAGTTCTGACTATCTGCGCACCGACGACCAGCTAGCCCCCTGGGTCGAGATCGGCACCGGGTACGCGCGCTCGCTGCCGCCCAAGTAGACGCCAACCGGAGCGCCGCGCAACAGCCGTCCGGCCGCCTTGATCATCTTGATGCGCAGGTGTGTAGTCGCTTGGCCAGGCGGAGTAGATGATGGCAGAAGCGGCGGAGCGTTGCAGGTTGCAAGATCAACAGCGAAGGCGGAGAGAGGCGTGATGCGTAGATGTCATGGGCCCGGGGGGGTATCTGATGAGCTCCGCCCGGACTTCGCGCCGGACATCAGCAGTTCGACCGAGATGACGTGCTGGCCCTCACCTTCGAGGAAGCATTCACTGGTCAAAGGCGCACCCGGATTGGCCTCTGTCGTGGCAGCTCGAGCTGACCCTGTTGAGAGTCGCCATGCCGGTGGGACCATGGCGGGGTGCCGCGCACCGTCGACTCGATTGCATGGCTCGGCACGCCCCTGTGGGTCGACCGAGCGCTCGCCGGGATGAGCTATCGGATCACGCTTGGGTCGAGCCGTGTCCGGCTGACACTGCCGCTCGAGAATGTCGACGACGTTATCCACTCCAGCACCCGGCGGACCCCGCCCGCCCCGCGATTCCCGGGAACGCGTCGGCCGGCCCTTTGCGCGCCCCCCGCATTGCCAGCCCAGAGCGGCCAGGCCGACGGTGACCAGCCTGCCCCGTGAAAGGATGCCCCGATGGACCTTGGACTCGCCGACTGGCTGAGTCGGCTCGGTCCGCTGGAACTTGTCGAGGTTCTCCGTGACGTTCTCGCGGCCGAGGCCAACCGGGTCGGCTCCGGGCCTAGCGTGGTGCACTTCTCTCGTGAGGTCAACCGCAGAGATGGCGGGGTGGACGGGACCACTGACCTTCCCGCCGACGCTCGGCCGATCTTCTGCCCCGGACCCCGGACCTGGCAGGTCAAGTCGGGCGCTGGTCCCGGAATCGATATCTCCTCGAAGCCGAGGACACGCGAGCACCTGGCGTCCGGGCGTGACTACGTTCTGTGCTGGTCCGGCGACGATCCGACCACGCCGAAGAAGGAGGATGTTGAAGCCGAGCTGCGGGAGTGGATTGGCGAGCACTATCCCGGCCGCACCGCGACCGTGCTTACAGTGCCCGACCTCATTCGGATGGTGGAGCACACCCCGGCCGTCGTGCACCGTCACGGCGGCCCGCTGTTTCTCGGCTACACGGTGGAGGAGTGGGGCCGCCGCCTCCGCGTCGAGGCATACCCGTTCGTCTCCGACTCGGCGCGCGACGACGTCATGGCCGGCCTGCGCGCATTCGCGCTCGATACCGAGCCGTACGGTAGCCGCCACGTGCTCGGCGACACAGGTGTCGGCAAGTCACGCGTCGTGTTCGAAGCCCTCGACGTCGATGGCCTGCGCGAGATCACCGCGGTCGTCAGCGACGTTTACACGTTCGACCACACGGCCGTGCGCGCGGCGATGACTCAGCCGTACGCCCGGATGGTGCTGGTGGTCGATGATGTGACCGATGCGCAGCTGGAGAGCCTGCGCACACTCGCCGCCGCGGCCGCTGATCGCCTGCGCCTGATCACGATTGGCGATCGGGGTACCCCTCGCAACCTGGGAGCGGACACGAATGTGTTCGACCTGCGTGCGCTGTCAGAGGGCCGGATCACCGCCTTGCTTGATTCGGCAGCCCGGCCGCGCCTCGACCCCGCGTGGGCCGCCCAGGTCGCCGAACTCGCCGAGGGCTATCCCCGGCTCGCGGTGGTCCTCGCCGAAACAATCGCCGCTGAGCCAGCCGGCGCGATACCGGGACTTCTGAACCGCCATAGCGTCGGCATGCTGCTCACCCGGATGCTCTCCGGCGAGGAGACGACGCGGCAGACGCTTGCTGCCCTTGCCCTGTTCGATCGCATCGGCGTCGACCGAGACGTCTCGTACGAGCTGGAGGCGCTCGCTTCTGCATTCGACTTCGATGCCCTCGCCGCTCGGGCGATCCTGGCCGCCGAAGAGGGGCGGTTCGTCTCGACCGCTGGTCCATACCGGCGTGTGACTCCCCGAGCCTTCGCCGTGTGGCTCGTCGCAGACCTCGCCCGCCGCCAGCCGGCACCAACAATCGAGGCGATCGCCGGGCTGCCCGAGCCGCTGCTCGACGCATTCCGCCGCCAGCTGCAGTTCCTAGGCGGCGATGCGAGCATCGACCGCGTCCTCGAGGAAGTTGCCCACACCTTCGCTGGCCGGTTTCGCCACGCCAACGGGACCCTGACCGGATCGGGAGCGGCGTTCCTCCACTCGCTCGCATACGCCGTACCGCAGCTCGCGATGCGGCACCTGACCGCCACCCTCACCGACCAGGACGCCGAGCACCTCCACGCTCAGCCACCGCACGTCCGCCGCGAAGTCGTGTGGGCCCTCGAACACCTGCTGTGGTTCCCGCAAACATGGCAACCAGCTGCCGACCTGCTGCTCCGGCTCGCCATGGCCGAGACCGAGACCTTCGGCGACAACGCGACCGGCACGCTGATCGGCACCTTCCTCCTGCGCCTCGGTGGCACGGCCACCCCTTACCGCGAGCGGTTGCGCTGGTGGGACCGCCAGTACACCCAAGCCGAGCACAGCGGCGACACGGCCAGGGCCACGCTGCTCGCCCGGGTCCTCGCTGCAGGCCTCAATGAGCACGAGAGCCGCACCGGGGCCTGGCACGGTGTCCTCCAGCAGCCAGCCGAGTACCGGCCAAGCCGCGAGGACGCTATCACCCTCCGAGGCGATATCTGGCGCCGGCTGCTTGACCTGACCACTTCGGCCGCGGCCGATCAGGATGCCGTCACGGAGTTGATCGCCACCCACCTTTGCATGGCGGTCCGCTACCCATTCGCCGACCGAGTGCTCGACCGGGTCACCGGGCTCGCCGACCTCACGCCCAGCCGCCGGGCGGCTCTGGGCGACGCGCTCCGGAGCGCGCTCCAGTTCGACGGCGACGCGTTGCCCGAACCGATCCGGCAGGCCGTGGAAACCTGCCGGGCGGTCGTTCTTGGCGGCCCCGGCGTCCTCGATCGTCTCCCCGCCGTCCTCGCGACGCCGGTTTGGCACCTCGACGACCCGTATACCGGCGAGCCCCCGCCAGTCCTCGTCGAGTCCGCCGCCGCCCTGCTCGCTACCGCGAACCTCCCGCGGATCGAGGTGGCGCTTCGCCAGCCTGACGCCCACGAGCAGACTGTGTACGCGCTCGGGCTCCTGCTCGGCCGCCGCGCGGGTACCGGCATGGTCGCGCCGTTGCTCAAGCGCCCTACCCTGCCGCCGCCCGCATTCACCGGACTCCTGCGTGGCCTGGCCGAGCACGCTCCCGAAGACGGGGATGCGCATCTTCGCGACTGGCTCGCCGCAGACCGCCTCCTCGAGGTGCTGGCCGCAGTGGCGCACCTGCCCGCGACGATCGAACGAGCACGAATTGCGTTGGAGGCGAACGAACACGCACGCGGGCGCCCCGGCCGCAGCATCAATCGCCTCGCCTTCGGCAGCTGGCTCAACCCGCTGCCGCCCGAGACCGCCGCCGACGTTGTCGACGCGCTCGTGACCGACTCCTCCGGCGGTGACGCGTACGCCGTCGAGGCCGGGATGTTCGCCGTCTTCACCTACCTCGACCACGTCGGCGGTCTGGAAACCCTGCCGGACCCGACCGGCCGCCGGTTCGAGGCCGCCGCGCTACGCCTGATCGACACCTACGACACCTGGACCGGCCCGATCCGCGACCTCTCCTACCTGAGAGCTCAGCTCGTCCGGCGCCTGCGCCTAGATCCGGGCCAGCAGCTCGCAACGGCGCTCGCGGGGCTCATCGGTGACCAACGGGATTTCCGGCACACCCTCGAGGCGGTGCGGGAAGCCTGTCTCGCCGCCGGCGAACACAGCATCGGCACAGTCTTGTCATGGCTACTCAAGCTTCCGGGCATTGACGCCCTCCATCTACGAGGCGCCCACCTGGTCACCCTCCTCGAAGCCACGTTCGGGACAGAGCCGGTCCTAACGGCCACGCAACTGCGCACCGACGAAGAGCAGGCCACCCTGCTCGGCCAAGTCGACTTCAGCGGCGACCTGCCAGACCTCGTGCTGCGTCTCATCGACGCCGGGGGCCCGCGGGCCCGCACTGAGGCGGTCGCCCGCTACCTATACCCAGGCACCGGTTTCGTTGGCTCCTACGGTAGTTACCTCGCGGAGCGACGGGCCGCCCTCGAACCGATGCGGGAACAGGCCATCGAGATTTACGGCCCGGTCTCGAACGTCGCCTCCTTCCTCGGTGAGCTATCCGACGCGCTCGACGAGGCAATCACCTCCGAAAGACACCAAGACTGACGTCCATACCGGATCAGCCAATCCCCGGCGTCGGGTTTCGTTGGTCCGGACGGGCGCAGGAAGCGGAAGTCAACGGCCTCCACACGATAATGGCCGTTACCGTGTGGCCCGCGAGCCGGTGAGGTACGGCCCCGGGCTCGACGCCCCGTCATGCACCGTTATCGCCTCGGCGAATTCGTCACACCTGAATATGACGGGTTACCAGTTTTCTGAGTTCCGGCGCCGACGCGTCCCGCGGGCGAGGAATTACGGTTCGCTTCTGGCCGGATGCCGTGGACCCTGTCCGGGAGGTGGCGTAATCGGCGTCTCGTACGGGGTTCCGGCAGCATCGGCCGCCGCCATCTGGTCGTAGAACTCCAGGATGGTCTCCTTGGTCCGATACGAGCCATACTTGGCGATGTCGTTGTTCTTGAGCCCGCCGCTTTCGGTCTGGAACGTCTCCATGATGTAGTCCACGTCGTCCCGCTCGATCCCGTACAGCCAGAAGAAGAACGCATCCAGCTCGGCCCGGATCAGGAACCGTCGCTCCTCGTCCCACCTGAACGGGCCACCACCGTCGCGCAGGTCGCGGGCGAGCGGCGTCATGTCGTAAGCGGTGTAGACGAGTTCGAGGACGCGGGAGGTGAGGAAGCTAGTGTACGGTTCCAGCGTGGTGGGAGTGGGCACGGGCAGTTGCTTCCAGATGAACAAGCCCATGGCGATGCCGCCGACCTTCTGTCGGCTGACGAAATCGAAGACCAGCGAGCTCTGCGCTGCAATGAGGGTCGCCGCCAGGAATGGGGAGACGCGCGGAAACATCAAGTGAAACTTGTTTCCCACTGCCGCGCGTGGCAGGAAGCAAGGAATCGCAGTGCGCTCGTCCGTTGAGCGACACACGTCCCGCCATCCACACAACCACCCGTGCTCCCATTTCAGCGCGGCCAGTTGATCGGACACGCCGGGAACCTTGGCGTCCCGTCCGTTCCGGCGCGTGGGAATTTTTCCGTCCTCGGCAACCCAGTACCGAGGTTGAGCACATGAGGAAGGATCCTGCTTCTCCGTGAGAGTGAGTGGGCGACGATCCTCGTTGCCTGTGCCGTAAAACGAGTTCCATCGATGATCAAAATGATGCGCCATCTTCCCCTCATACAGCGGGAGCATGCGCTTCCCTACGCGGGTAAAGACGTTGCCGTGCAGATGCCAACCGTCAGCTTCCAATGCCTCGCGGGCGCGGAACAGGTCGGAGTCGTCGGTCATGTCGAAGAGATTCTTGAGGTTGATGTCCCAGGGGTTGCCGTTCCGCTTCGTCTCGTCCCACAGCACTGGGATGCGGCGGTAGACCGTCGCGGTGAGGTCGGCATCGCGGCGGTTGCGGAAGATCGGCAATGTCCCGGTGTTCGGGTTGAGGAGAGCGATCTCCTCCGGGCTGAGCGCAAATACCCGATCTGCGTCGTCGAGGTCTGTTACATCCAAGAGGAAGAACCCGAACCTTGCGACAGGCTCGCGCAATTCTTGGCCAGTCAGGGAGAGCAGGCAGAATTTCTGGCGGGAGTCCACACTTGGAAAGAGCAGCTTGCGGTTCTCGAAATCATACAGGGAAACGATAGTATCTGCAACTTCGTGACGCCCATAAGAGTCAGGCCCTTGGCGCACAGCGGGAACGCCCCTGAACTGCTAGCAAACAGGAGCGTGGATTTTATCTTGCGGCGCTCGGCGTTGTAGCGAACGGCCTGGTCCGGGTTCTCCTGCTGCCACTCGGTGATGCGGGCACGCCGCTTTTGGCCTGCTAGCCTCGATGATTCAGGGTGCGGGCGTGGCTGGTTACTGGTCGTGTTGTGCCGGTTTTCGGCTGTGGTGTCTGGCTGGCGGGTTTCGGGCGGGTGGCGGTGCTGCCCGATGTGCTCGGGGTCGCACCGGCTCCGACCGTGCCGGGGCGTCCTCCTTTCCGGGTCGCAGGGACGGGGTGGCTGGTCAGGCGGGTGCTGGCAGGGCGCACAGCCGTTGCCAGCAGGCCAGGAAGGCGTCCTTCCAGGGCCAGGTGCGGCTGATCTTCAGCACGCGCTGCCGGGCGTGACGGGCGAGCCGGGCGGGCAGGTGCCACAGCCGGTAGCGCAGCGTGTCCGGCTCGGCGTCCTTCAGGTCGTCACAGTCGTAGAGGCCGAGCAGCCGGCACCAGGCGGAAAGATCGGCGGCGAGGTTAGCGGCGAGCACCCAGCCGCAGTTGACTTGCCAGGTTTTCGATGGAAGGTTGCGCAGGCCCATCGCCTTATTCGTCCGCACCTGGTCTTCGACGACGGCGTGCTCGCGGTGCAGCACGTCGGTGAACTGGGCGTGGTGGCTGCCGGGCACGCCGGGGATGCCAGCTGCGGGGATGTTGGTGCAGATGATGGAGTACCGCCAGCCGGTGGCCCGCTCGAAGGCGGTCAGGTTCTTGCTCTGCCGCCGTGACGGTTTCGTGCGGCGTACGATCCACCGCAGCCCGGCCGGCCACCCGGCGGCCCGGCTCATCAGGTGGGTGATCTCGGCGACGTGCTTGTCTTCTTGCACGGCGCCGTCTTGGTCCAGCCCGGCCTGCCAGGCGGCGGCGGGCAGCAGCCTGATCGCCTGCTCATCAGCCCCGGTGATGGCCCAGCCGCAGGTGAACAGCACGGTGCGGCGCCGGGTGGTCAGCGACAGCAGGTGGGTGATCAGCTCGTGGCTGGCGCCGGCGCCGTCGACGCGGACCAGCAGCCGCGAGCGCATGCCGGCGGGGATCTGGCGGATCGCCGCCGTCAGCACCGCCAGGTGGTCGGCGAAGGTGTTCGAGCCGGCGTTGCCCGGCCGCAGCAGCATCGCCAGCGACTCGCTGGTATTGGCCAGCCAGGCCCCCAGCGGGTGGAAGCCGTAGCCCTTCTTGAACGTAGGGGCGGCGCCTTCCTTGTCGCTGTGCGCGGTGATCAGCGTGGCATCCAGGTCAATGACCAGCCAGCCCGCCAGCAGCTTCCCGGCGATGGCCAGCCACGGGAACCCAGCCGGCGTCGCGGCGATCAGCTTCCACACGTGCGCCCGAATCCTGGCCCGCACCTTCGCGATCTTGTCCAGGGTGCGGGAATCGGCCAGCTCCAGAGTCCGCCGCACCGTGGTGTCACTGGGCTCGGGACCCAGCACCGGGGCGTGATGGGCCAGCAGGGTGATGTCACGCATGCTGGTGGCCCCCAGCACGATCGCCACCGCAATGCTCACCAGCGCGATGCCCCGGTCCACCAGCGGGAACCGGCGTGACCGCGCCAGCGCGGGACCGAGCGCGGCGGTCAGCCCAGCCTCGTCGGCCAGCTTGCGCAGCAGCACCGCCCCGGCGTGCCCAACCAGGCCCTCGCCCTCGGCGGTCACTTTCAGCGCATGGTCCCAGCCCGTATCCTGCATGGCGAAGAGCGCTCCTGCCTGAGAGTTACATCGGTGTCGCTACCGCGTAATCTCCCAGAGCCGGGGCGCTCTTCGCCGCTGAACCGGCCACGCCGGCAGCAGCACGGCGGCACGGCCGCGCGGCGGCCCCAGCGGGTCCTTCCACGCGACCCCGCAGCCACGGTCACCGCCCACCCATCGGGTGCGCGCCCAAACCCGGCACCGGCCAGCCATCTGCCACAAAAACGCAGCTCAAAGTCACGAAGGAACCATCACTACCCCGTCAGCGAATCAATGGTGAATCCCGGAGG
>WNFZ01001825.1_pt1 | contig 24118 bp, 22 predicted proteins | sample 5400081 | NCBI WGS metagenome assembly WNFZ01 (sample SAMN13153365, study PRJNA577476) | soil metagenome | isolation source: 80 cm soil or saprolite under grassland replicate 1 | place: USA:California | collected 2016-06-15
CTTTGCCGGCGCAACCCTGCTCCTGGGGGAGGTTTCGGAGGGGGCCGTCGAGGCCCCCTCCGACTAAGTGGCGCGACTGCGTGATCGTCGAGAAGCTGCTGGAGCCCGCGATCTCCGCCCCCTCACCCTGACCCTCTCCCCTCCGGGGAGAGGGAACACTGACTAATTGACGCCGAGGGCCTTGAGATTGGTTCGGGCGGCGGCGGCCAGGTCCGGCTCCACGCCGGAGGCGGCGAGGAGCTTCTTGTAGACGATCGCGGCGGACTCGGGCTGCTTGAGCGCGGTGAACGACTGGCCGGCGCCGAGGAGGGCCCGCCGGGCCCAGATCGAGTCGGGCCCGAGATAGGCCGCGGTCATGTAGGCCTCGACCGCTTCTTCATTCTTTCCGGCCGCGCGCAGCCCCTCCCCCAGCCGGTAGGCGGCCTCGGGCACTTGGCGCGCGTCGTCCTGGTTGAGGGCGCGCTCGAGGAGGCCGCGGGCCTCGATCGACTTCCCGTCGGCCTGAAGCAGCCGGGCCGCGCCGAGCAGCGCGGTCCCCTGGTCCTTGTGATTCGGGTACTCGCGCTCGACGCGGGTGTAGAGGTCGAGCGCCGCGGCGCGGTCGCCGGTGGCCTCCTGCGCCTGGGCGAGCAGGAGCAGGGCCTGCGGCATCCGCGGATCGCCGGCCGAGGCCTTCACGAAAGCCTCCAGCTCTCGCCGCGCCTCGGCGGGGGCGCCGGTGCGCAGCAGGGCCTCGCCGAAGGTGAGCCGCCCCGCCAGAGCGGCCCGGTGGCCCGGATAGCGCTTGGCGAGCGTCTCGTACATCTCGCGCGCCAGGGGCCACTGTCCCTCGGCGCCCGCCGCCGCGCCAAGATCGACGAGCGCGACCGGGCCCGTCTCGTGCTGGGGGAACTTGCTCGCCAGCCTGAGCGCCAGCTCCCGGGCCTCGGGCCAGCGCTTCTCCTGCGCGGCAACGGCTTCCATCCCGAGCAGAACGGGCGGCGTGAGGCGCGGATCATCCGGCCGCGAGAGGAGCGGCGCCGCCAGCCGCTTGAACTCGTCGGTCCTGCCGGCGTTGAAGGCCACTGCCGCGAGGCCGTACTCGGCGCTGGCGCCCGCGGCTCCCGACCCCGCGTCGCGTGCGGCGGTGAACTCGCGCGCCGCCGCGTCCCACTCGGCGCGCGCGAAGGCCCCCACGCCGAGCCCGAGATGCGCCAGCACATCCTCACCCTGTGCGAGCCCCGCCTGGAACTCGGGCTGCGCCGAGGCTGCCTGGCCCGAGGCCAGGAGCGCGACGCCCCTGGCGATGCGCGCGCGCCCGATGTAGGGCGACGAGGGCGCGCGCTGGACGAGCTGCGACAGCTGGAGGTCGCCGGCCTTGGCCGCCAGCTCCGCGGAGAGCAAGAGGGCCTCGGCGGCATCCGGATCCGACGGCGCCTGCTGAGCGAAGCTCGTCCAGCGCTGGCGCGCGGCGTCCAGTCGACCGCGCCGGAACTCGGCCCAGCCCAGAGCCAGGCCGACCTTCGCCGCGTCGGGATGCGTCGGCAGATCCGCGAGGAACCGGGTGTAGAACACCACGGCCTGATCATAGTCGCCGGCCCAGTAGGCGGCCTCCCCCCCGAGGACCAGCGCCGCGGCGCGGAGGACGGGAGGCAGCGCCCCGCCGAGGAGGCTCTTCGCGGCGGCCTCGGCCTCGGCGAACCCGCGGAGATCGAAGTCGATCTGGGCGAGGCGAAGCGTGGCGTAGGAGCCGAGCCACGGCAGGGACGGCGACTGGCGCACCAGCTCGAACCGATTGCGCGCCTCGTCGGGCTGACCGGACTGGCGGGCCTGGTCTGCGCTCACGACCAGCACCCAGGCGCGCGTGGGCGGGTCGAGCGTCCGCGCCAGGAGGTCGTCATCGAGGGCGCGGGCCTCATCATGTCGGGACTTGTCGCCGAGCCACTGGCGGACCAGGAGCCAGGTCGGCAGCGAGAATGTCCGGCCTCGGTCAGCCGCTTCGAGCTGGCGCGCCGCCTCCTGGGCCGCCTGGTAGTCGTCGAGATCGAGGAGCGCCTGGACGAGGCCCGCTCGCGCCCACGGCGCTTCGGGGGTATTGGCATAGGCGGCGAGCACCGTCCGGTACGCGCTCACGGCGTCGAGCGGCTGGCCCGCGGCGCGGCTCCACCAGCCCAGGCGCAGGAAGCCGCTCGCGATCGAGACCCGGGGGGCCGAGGCCGTGAAGGACTGGAGCCGCACGACCGCGTGCTTGTAATCGCCGAGCCGCCCGAGCGTCTCCCCCAGCCAGAAGTTCGCCTCGCTCACGACGCTGCTGGGGGCGTTCGGCCGCGAGAACCCGCCGACGTTCAGGAGCGCCGCCCACTCGTCGCGGGCGTCGGCGTAGCGCTTGAGCCCGTAGAGGGCCATCGCCCGGCCATGGTGGGCATGGGCTGCCACGGCAGGCGGCAGACCGATCTTGAGCAGGCCGTCGAAGTACCCGAGGGCGCGCCGCGGGTCGCCGAGCTCGAGGCGCTCGACCTCGGAGGCCCGTCCGAGGCGCAGCAGCGTCTGGCCGAGCCAGTAGCGCGCTTCCCGGAGGAGGCGCCGATCGCTGGACTCCCGGATGGCTCTCTGGAATGCCTCCCGCGCCTCCTCCAGCTCTTCGCGCTGGTAGCGCGCCCGGCCGCATTCGAGCAGCTCGGAGGCGACGCGCAGCACCGTGCCGAGGGGATTGCAGGCGAGCATCCGTGGCGGCGCCAGCGGCACGACGGGACGCTGGGCAGCATCGGTCACCGGTCGCGGCGGCGGCAGCTCGGGCAGGCCCTGGGGAGGCGGCGGCAGCGGGACCGCCGGCAGCGCGACCGGCGGCTTGTCGAGCGGGAGCGCGGCCAGCGGCACGAGCCCGCTCAGGTCCGGCGGCGGCAGCTTGAGGGTTGTCTCGGCCGACGCGCCGGCGGCCCAGCCGAGCAGCGCGGCCACCGCGACGAGAGCCCGGGCCGAGCGACTCATCGGCGCGCGGTCTCCCGTGACGACTGGCTCTTCTGGCCCGGCGAGGAGCTCTTCGGCGCGCCCTTTCCGTCCGGGGCGGGCTTGAGCTTGGCGGCGATGGCCGCGCGCCGCTCCTTGGCCCAGGCGCGGAGCGTCTTGTCCGGGCTCTTGGCCGCCACCTCGTCGTAGTAGCGGGCGGCCTGCGCCCACTTCTGCTGCTCCTCCAGCGCGAGTCCGCTGCCGGCGAGCGCGCGGAAGCGGAGCCCGGCCTCGAGCCCGTTGCCCTGGAGCGCTGACTGGAAGGCCTGCAGCGCCGCCGGATAGTGCTTGAGTCGGAGCTCGCTCTCACCCACCAGCAGGAGGCCTTCGCCCCGCACGGCGTCCTCGCCGCTCTTCGTCGCAGCCTGCGCCAGGGCGGCGGCGTCCTTGAACGCGTTCCGGCCGAACGCCGCCTGGGCCAGATCGAGCGCGGACCGGGATGCCAAGGGATGATCGGGAAACTCCTTTCGCACCCGCGCCCACGCCGTCTCGGCCTCGCGAGCGCGCCCGAGCCGCGAGGCGATGACGCCGGCGTCGTAGAGCGTCTCGGCGGTGGCGGGCGACTGGGCCATCAGCTGCTTGTACTCCTCGGCGAGGTCGGTCTTGCTGCCCTTGCGGACCACGGTGTCCGCCACCTGGCGACGGGCCTGGGCGGCCAGCTCGTGATCGGGATAGGCCGCGGCGAAGGCGCGCAGCTCGGCCAGCCCTTCCTTGCTCTCGCCCGAGTCGAGCAGCGCCTGCCCGAGCGCGTAGCGGGCGGCGGGGACCAGGGCATGACCAGGATACTTGGTCTGGAACGATTGCAGGAGCGGCACCGCTTCGTCCGGGCGCTTCAGCTCCGCGAGGGTCCGCGCCAGGTAGAGGCTCGCCGAGGCCGCGGTCGGATGCTCCGGGTAGTCCGCGAGCAGTCGGCGGAAGTCCGCGACCGCCTGATCGCGGCGCTTGAGCTCGCGGTTGCTCCAGGCGCGGCCGTAGAGCGCGTCGGGCACGAAGGGCGAGGTCGGCGTGTCGTTGAGGACCTGGTCGTAGACATCGCGCGCCTCGGGATACCGGTCCATGCGGAAGAGGGTCTCCGCCTCCCAGAAGCGCGCTTCTCCGGGCCGGCCCGGCATGGGCGAGAAGCTCTCCGTCTGCCTGAACGCTTCGAGGGCCGCCTGAAAGGCCTTCTGGGAGAAACGCGCCTTGCCGAGCAGCAGGGTGGCATCGGGAATGCGCCGGTCCGTCGGGTGGCGCTCGATCAGCCGCTCAAGCATGCGACGCGCCAGCGGGTAGAGCCTGTCCTGGAACGCCTGCTCGCCCACGGTCCACAGGCGGTCAGACTCATCCAACGCGACGGCAGCCGGCGGCCAGCCAGAGAGGGCACCGACACCGCAGCCCAAGCCGAGCAGGAGCACGGAGCACAGGACCCGACCTCGCCCCATAGGCGTGATTTTACGCTAACACGAAACCTTGGCAGGGAGTAGCAATTGAGATTTGGCTTGACAGGGGACGCTTAATGTCTTAGTGTGCTAGGACACTAAGACTGATGCGGTGAACGGTCCCGCGGGGCACAGGCCCAGAAGGAGGGAAGAGCCATGAACACGTATCTGGACGAGCAGCTGGTCAGGGAGCGGCTGGACGAGGCCCGGGCCTTTGCGGCCCAGCAGGCCCTGATCCAGAGCCTCCGGCCGGTCCGCCGCCCGATGCGTGTGGCGGTGGGCCTGGCCCTCATCCGGACCGGCCGCTGGGTGGCGGGCCGGGCGCCGAGGCGAGCCGGAGGGCCGAGTCGAGTGACGGCTTGAGGGAGCGGGTCGGAGGGGATCCGAGGTTCGGGAGGGATCAGCGTGGCGCGTGAGTGCTCACAGATCCCCCCACCCTCGGGGCTCCGGGTCAACCGGCAGAGCGCGGTGCCCGTGCACGTGCAGCTGCAGACCCAGATCCGCCACCTGATCTCGACGGGCAGTCTCAAGCCGGGGATGCAGCTTCCGACGGTCCGCCAGCTGGCGGGCTTTCTTCGGATCAACCGCAACACCGTGGCGCGCGCCCTGGCCGCTCTCCACCAGGACGGGTACCTGGAGAGCCGCCAGGGCCGCGGCACCTTCGTCGTCGACCGCCCGCCCATTCACGAGGGGCGCGCCGCGCGCAGTCTCGAACGGCTGGTGGAAGACGCGCTGGACCGAGCGCGCCGGCTGGGCTTCACTCACGAGGAGCTGCTCGCCACCATCGCCACCCGCGCCCCTCACGGTCGGACGCCCCGCCCCCTCAAGACCCGCGCCCTCCTCGTCGAATGTAACCGGCCCGAGCTGAGCCGCTACCGCGAGCAACTCGAAGAGGAATTGCCGCTTCACGTGGACCAGCTGCTCGTGGAGGAACTCGAGGCGCGCATCGCCCGGGAGCCGGGGTTCCTCGAGGACTACCGGGCGGTGATCACGACGTTCTTCCACATCCACGAGGTCAAGCAGGCTCTGCCCCAGGACGCCCCCCCGGCCGTCGCGCTGCTCTCGGAAGCGAACATCTCCTCGCTCCTCAGGCTCACCGAGCTGCCCGAAGGCACCACCGTCGGCCTCGTCTGCAACAGCCCCAAGGGGAGTCAGAACCTCTTGAACTCGGTCCAGTCGGCCGGGCTCGCTCACCTGGTGCCGGTGCTCGCCTCCGCGGACGACGCCTGGTCCATCGACCGCATGCTGGAGAAGACGCGCACCGTCGTGTGCTCCGAGCAGGCGGTGGATCACATCCGGGCGCGGGTGCCCCACGACGTGGAGGTGATCATCGCCCACCGCCGGCTCGACGCGGGTGGGATCGAGATGCTGCGCGACCTGCTCGTGCAGCGCGACGGGGACCGCCGTGACCGCGCCTGAACGCGACCAGTTCCGGGGCGGCGCGAGCGTGGCCGGGCTCTCCATCTGCGTCTTCGACCTCGACCACACCCTCGTCAGCTCCCCCCTCGACCTGCGCGCGGTGGCGCGGGAGATGGAGGCCTTCGCGCGAGGCCGCGGGGTGGCGCTGCCACCACGCGCCCAGCGCTGGTCGGCGCCCGAGCTCTTCGACCTCCTGCGTCGCGAGGCGGCTCATCTCGCGCCGGAGGCGATCGCGATCCCCGTCGCCCACGAGCGGCGCGCCATGGAGCACGCGACGCTCGAGCCCTTCGCGGCCGAGGCCCTGTCGGCCCTCAAGCAGCTCGGCTTCGCGACCGCGGTCTGGACCAACAACGACCGCGTGGTGGCGGACTTCGTGCTGTCGCGCTTCGACTTGAGCCCGCATCTCGATCTGGTGGTGACGCGGGACGACGTCCTGCGCCTCAAGCCCGACCCCGACGGCCTCCGCGTGGTGCGCGCGCGCTGGCCCACGGCCTCGAGCATCGTGGTGGTGGGCGACTCCTGGGTCGATGGCCTGGCGGCCCAGGCCGGCGGCGTCCCCTTCATCGCCTACCGGGGCGACGCGGCCGAGCTCGAGACCCGCGGCGTCACGGTGGCGGCGCGCATCTCCTCGCTCCTCGACCTTCCCGCCGCGCTGGGTGACTACCAATGAGCGACTTCAAGCCGCCCGATCCCTTCGTCTCGCCTCGCTTCGGCCAGATCGCCACCTTCATGCGCCTGCCCCACCGCAAGGACGTCGGCGCCTTCGAGGTCGCCCTGCTCGGCATCCCCTTCGACGGCGGGACCTCGTACCGGACCGGCGCGCGCTTCGGGCCGCGCGAGATCCGCGCGCAGTCCGCGATGATCCGCCCCTACAGCCACCCCCAGCGCGTCTCCCCCTTCGAGCGGCTCAAGATCGCGGACTACGGCGACATCGACGTCGTGCCGATCTCGATCGAGCGCACGATGGAGGTCGTCGAGAAGGAGATCGGGCGGCTGCTCGACGCGCAGGTCATCCCCGTCAGCGTGGGCGGCGACCATTCGATCTCCCTCCCGATCCTCCGCGCGATCGCGCGCCGCCACGGACCGGTGGGGCTCGTCCACTTCGACAGCCACACGGACTGCTGGGACCAGTACTTCGGCTCGAAGTACTTCCACGGGACGATGTTCCGCCGCGCCGTCGAGGAGGGCGTGATCGATCCCCGGCGCACGATCCAGCTCGGCATCCGGGGCCCGCTCTACGAGGCGACCGACTTCGACTTCCAGGCCGAGCACGGCATGCAGGTCATCACCATCGACGACGTCAAGGACCAGGGCGTCGGGTGGACCGGCCGCCAGTTCGAGCGGCTCGCGGGAGGAAAGGTCTACGTGACGTTCGACATCGACTCCGTGGACCCGGCCTACGCGCCGGCCACGGGGACGCCCGAGGTGGGCGGCCTCACGAGCCACGAGGCGTTGCGGCTGGTGCGCAGCCTGCGCGGGCTCGACATCGTCGGGTTCGACCTGGTGGAGGTCTCCCCGCAGTTCGACGGCGCCGGACAGATCACCGCCCTGCTCGCCGCCAACCTGCTCTTCGAGTTCCTCTGCCTGATCGCGCTCGCGAAGAAGCCGCCGAGCTGAGCCTCGCCCCCTTTCCGGTCGGGCTCGTCGGGGTCGCGCGCGAGACGGCCGGGGTGGCCGCGACAGTTGGACGAGGCGGACGACGGGCCGTCGGTTCAGGCGGCAGCCGGCCCCCGCCAGACACTGCCCCCGAACGTCGAGACATAGATGTGCGCCTCGCCCGAAGGATCGAATTCAACGCGCTGGATGTTGGAGAATGGCAGCGCGTCGAACGCCCGCCAGGTCCGGCCGTGGTCACGGGAGTGCCACAGGCCGGCGCCGGGCGCCTCCTCGGTGAGCGTCATGTACAGCCAGCCGTCGTGGCGCGGATGGAAATAGCCGCCGAATGTCTGGCGGCCCCGGCGCCCGATCCGGCGCCAGGATTTCCCGCCATCGTTGGTCGAGTACAGCCCGCCCGCCTCGTCCTCCCCTCCCGCATCGCACGTCCCCACCAGGATCCGGCGGCTGTCTCGCGGGTCGACGCTGAAGTCCTTCGGATAGAGAAAGGTTCGCGAGGACGTGATCTTCTCCCACGTGTCCGCTCCGTCTCGGGAGCGGTACAGGCCGACGCCCTCGCGCATGAGCGGCTTCCCCGGCGCGGCGCGCCGGGCGCAGATGCTGGCGAACAGTGTGCCGTCCGCGTGCAGGATGACGCGATAGACACGCATGTTCTCGGGATGGCCGAGGCCGTCTTTCTTTCGCGTCCAGGTTCTCCCGGAGTCGGCCGACTTGTAGACACCGTCATCGAACACGCCCGCGTAGAGCGTGCGGGCGTCCCTGGCGCTCCTGGGATCGAGCACGATCGAAGTCACCGGCTTGAGCGGCAAGCCCCGCGCCTCGTGTTTCCACGAAGCGCCGAAGTCTTCGGACACGCAGACGCCTCCGGGGCCGGTGGACCGGTGGCGTTCGGCGATGATGTTGTCGTTGGGAATATCGTGCACGTTCGAGAAGGCGCCCCAGATCTTGCCGGGCGTGTCCGGATCGAACGCCATCTCGTAACACGTGTTCGGCCAGGGCGCCCGGGATTTCTTGTCCCACCAGATCCAGCTCCGGCCCGCGTCCGTGGAGCGGGCCATGCCGATGTCGGTGTAGGCGATGTAGTGGCGGTTCTTCTCGAAGGGGTCGATGTAGTAGTGCCACGAGGTGGTGACGACAAGACCGGTGCAAACCCAGGCGGAGCCAGGCCGGGGCGTCTGGCCGGGAGCCGGATACGCATGGCCGCAGAACCAGGATGCGCCGCCATCATGGGTGATGTGGCACTGGTCGCGCACGAGGATGACGCGATCGGGATCGCTGGCGCAGATGGCGGCCCCGAATGGCGCTTCGCCGCCGTTCGAGGATTGGCCGGTGGACGCGCTCACCCAGTCCGGGGCGACATTGTAGCGTGTGAACCGCGGGTCCTCGAAGTAGGTATCCCGCCAGGTCTCGCCGCCATCATCGCTGCGAAAGACCGTGCCATGGTGCGGCGGATGAAATCCGGTGCTGGTGTTCATGACGTAGACGGTGAGGGGCTTGGCGTCCGTGCTGAGGACCTGGCGATACTGGGCGATCGGCCCGTGGGCGTACCGATCCGCTCGCCGGGTGTCCATGTTGAGGCCCTGCCCCATGGCCGGTTCCCAGGTCTCGCCCTGATCCCGCGAGCGATAGATCCCTCCCGTGAGTTCGCCGTGCTCCTGCTTGCTCCGCACCGAACAGTACAGGATCGCGATCTGACCGGCGCCATCAGAACCACCCGCGAAACCCTGGACTTCCGTCCGCGGCAACCCCCGTGTCTTGTCCGCCCACGTCTGGCCCCCATCATCGGAGCGCCAGATGCCTCGTTCGGTCGCGGCGTACATCACGCGGCCCGTGGTCGCGCGATCGAAATGGAAGGCGAGCAGCCGCCCTCCCGGGCCAGGGCAGGACGTCCAGGTGACGCCCGCGTCCCTCGATACGCGAACGCCCCCGCGGGTGCCGGCCAGGAGAAGGTCCGGGTTCGCGGGATGGATGGCAATCTGCCCTTGCAGCGGGTCCTTGAGATTTCCAACCGGTGAAAACGTCTTGCCACGATCGCGGCTGATGCGCAATCGGCCCGCCGAGGAGGCGTAGATCACATCCGGATTCGCCGGATGGAATGCGGGGGGGGAACCGGTATCACTGCGCAGTTGGGCATGATGGATCATGCGCCAGTGGCGTCCGCCGTCTTCCGAGATGTAGGCGGCGCCCATATCGCAATTGAGCATCATGAGGTTTGGATCGGCGGGGGAGATCGCCGGGGAGAACATGGCGCCTCCCCCGGAAAGGCCCACTGGTTCCCACCCACGGCCCGCCCGCACGGCCCCCCTGCCCCGTTCACGGGCGGCTTCGGCGCGAAGAAGTCGGCGGGATGACAAACCCATCGTGATCGGGGCGAGGGCGACGGCTCCGAGGAATTGGCGCCGTTTCATCGTTGCCTGAATGGAAGTCTCACGACACGCCTCAGGCCGGCCCTATGAGCCTCTTGGAGAAACGCTCTGGCTAGAGCGATGAGAAGGGTCCAGCTGCAAGGCGGCGCCCGAGAGCCGCACGCGAGGCGTACTCCCTGTACGTTGAGCGTGCGGCCGAGGGCGCCAACGAAGCAGATGGGCCCTTATCATCGCTCTAGCCGTCGAGGAACTTGCCTCGCCACTCCGGGGCCGGCGCCACGCAGACGTCATGCTTGCCGAAGATCCGGTAGCGGTGCCTCGCGACCACGTCGTACGCGCCATCGAGGACGCGGGCCGGGAGTATCCGCAGGACGCCCGCGAGCCGCCAGGGGCCACCGATCTCCTCCAGGATATGCAGGATCGCGCGCGATTTCGCGAGGAGCCGCTCGCTTCCCTCTCCGGCATCGACGACCACGTACACCGTGGAGAGGTCGCCGGGGTCCAGGTTCTGCCGCTGCCGCAACGCCACCGCGAAGCCGCCCTGGAGCGCGGCGAAGCGGAAGCGGTCGTATCGGTCTCGCCGGAGAATGAACCGAACGAGGCGATCGCACAGCCCGCACACGCCGTCGTAGAGCACGATCGACCTGACGGCCCTGGATCGCATGGCGCCCCGTCAGCCGCAGCAGCGAAGGTCCGACAGGCCGAATCGCCTGGGCTCGGGGAGGCCCTTGCGGATCTGCTCCGCCGTGAACCCCCGGCTCGGCCTGAGGTCCGGCGGCAGGTCGGCGGCCGGCGGCGCGGCCTCGATCACGCCCTCCGCGAGGATCCTGACCTGGGCCAGCGAGACGAGCGGGATCTTCATCGTCCCCTCGAAGACCCGGGCGAGGAGGCGGTGGACCCAGACCGGCGCCCTCGCGATGACGACCTTCCGCCCGAGGACACCGGCCACGCGGCGCGCCGCCTCGGCCAGCGACAGGGCCTCCGGCCCGGTCACGGCGACGGTCTCGCGGGAGAGTCGCCCGTCCGTCAGCGCCGCCGCCAGCACCGGGACGAGATCCTCGACCGCCAGGGGGCGGATGGGGCGCTCCGTCAGGCCCACCGTCGCGAACAGCGGGAGGGTGAGCAGCGAACGGCTGAGATGATCCAGCATGTGGTCGCCGCGTCCATAGACCATCCCCGCCTTGACGATGGTGTAGTCGAGGCCGGACTGGCGGACCATCTCTTCGGCCGCCCACTTCGATTCGTGATACGGCGATCCGCAGCGCGGCCGCGCGCGCAGGAAGCTCAGCAGGACGAGCTTCTCCACGCCCGCTCGACGAGCGGCGTCGACCACGGTCCGGGTTCCCCCGACGTGCACGGTCTCGTACGTCTGCCGGCCGATCTCCCGGTTGATGCCGGCGCAGTGGGCGACGGCCTCGCACCCGGCGAAGGCGCCCGCGAGCGACTCCGGGTCGGTCAGATCGCTGCGGCGGAAGCCGACGACGCCCCCGGTCGGGTCGTCACGGCGGGGACCCCGGGCGATCAGCACGACCTCGTGACCGGACGCCGCGAGCAGCCGGGCGAGGTGCGATCCGATGAAGCCGGTGCCGCCGGTGATGGCGACCCTCATGAACCCCTCCTTCGCGACGCCGTCCGGCGCAGCGTGATCTGGCTCGGGCAGATGGCGCTGAGGAAGTCGCCGAGCACGCTCGACAGACGCTCCGGCTCGAGCTTGTACAGGATGCGATTGCCCTCGCGGCGATCGGAGATGATGCCGGCGCCCTCGAGGATCGCGAGATGGCGGGAGATGGACGGGGCGGAGATGCTGAACCGGGACGCGATGGTCCCGGCCGACAGCTCGCCGGCCTTCAGCTCCTGGAGGATCTGGCGCCGCGTCGGGTCGGCCAGGGCCCTGAAGATCCGGGCCGCGCTCTTCATGATTCATAGTTTAGCTATATTGCTAAAGATGTCAAGTCCCCGCGCTGCCGGCGGTCGGGTCCGAGCTTGCCCGGACGAAGCGGGGGCGAGGCGGGCGGGACCTCCCCGCCCGATCGCGCCAGCGTCCCTCGGCGAAGCCGGGACTCTGCCCTCGCGGGCCGGGGACGGCGATCGATCCCGGGTATAATTCCCGCGTGGACCTGTTCGACCCGCCCCCCTCGGATGCCCCCACGCCGCCGGCGCCGCTGGCCGACCGCGTGCGGCCGCGGACCCTCGACGAGGTGATCGGCCAGGAGCACCTGGTCGGCCCGGGGAAGGTGCTGCGGCGCGCGCTCGAGGACGGCGCGCTGCACTCCATGATCCTCTGGGGACCGCCGGGCACCGGCAAGACCACCGTCGCCCGGCTCATGGCCGAGGTGGCCGGCGCGCGCTTCACGACCTTCTCCGCCGTCCTCTCGGGGGTCAAGGAGATCCGTCAGGTCACGGCGGAGGCGGAGACCGCGCGCGGTCTCCGCGGGCGCCGCACCATCCTCTTCGTGGACGAGATCCACCGCTTCAACAAGGCGCAGCAGGACGCCTTCCTGCCCCACGTGGAGAAGGGCACCATCGTGCTCGTGGGCGCCACCACCGAGAACCCGTCCTTCGAGGTGAACGCGGCCCTGCTCTCGCGCTGCCGCGTCTACGTGCTCAACCCCCTGGGCGAGGACGATCTCGTGCGCATCCTCACGCGCGCCCTGCACGACGGGGAGCGCGGGCTGGGCGGCGCCGACGTGGCGGCGGACCCGGACGCGCTCAGGCTCATCGCCGGCCTCGCCAACGGCGACGCGCGGAGCGCGCTGAACATCCTCGAGCTGGCGGTGACGCTCGCGCAGGCCTCGACGGGAGAGGCCCGCGTGACCGAGGGGGCGATCCGCGAGGCCGCTCAGCGACGGGCGCTCTTGTACGACAAGGCGGGCGAGGAGCACTACAACCTGATCTCGGCGCTGCACAAGTCTCTCCGCGACTCCGATCCCGACGGCTCGCTCTACTGGCTCGGCCGCATGCTCGAGTCCGGCGAGGACCCGCTCTACGTCGCGCGCCGCCTCGTGCGCTTCGCCTCCGAGGACGTGGGCAATGCCGATCCGCTGGCGCTCCGACTCACGCTCGACGCCAAGGACGCCTATCACTTCCTGGGGACGCCCGAGGGCGAGCTCGCGCTGGCGCAGGCCGTCTGCTACCTCGCCCTCGCCCCCAAGTCCAATGCCGTCTACGCGGCGTGGAACGCGGTGAAGGACGACATCCGCGAGAAGCCGGCCGAGCCCGTGCCGCTCCACATCCGCAATGCGCCCACCGGACTCATGTCCCATCTGGGTTATGGCAAGGGGTATCAGTACGCCCACGACGCCCCCGATGCGCTCGTGAGCCAGGAGCACCTGCCCGACGCGCTGCGGGGACGCGCCTACTACCGCCCCACCGATCGCGGCGCCGAGCGCGAGCTGGCCGACCGCCTGAAGAAGTGGAGGCAGTGGCGGGACGAGCAGAGACGCCGGTCCTCCTGAGCGACTTGTGATACAAGAGAGGCATGGTCAAGAAGCTCCGCGTCGGCATCGTCTTCGGTGGGCGGTCGGGCGAGCACGAGGTCTCGCTCGCCGGCGCCGCCTCGGTCCTGGCCGCGATCGACCGCTCGCGCTTCGAGGTGGTGCCCATCGGCATCGCCAGGGACGGCCGCTGGCTCGTGGGGGGCGATCCACTGCGCGCCCTGGGCGAGGAGGCGGCGCGCCGGGCTCTGGGCTCGGCCGGCGCCGAGGCGGCGACGAAGCGGGAGCTGCTGGAGCGCGCCGCCGCGGTCGACGCGGGCACCGCGCTCGCCCGGATGGAAAGCTCGGAGAGCCTGCCGTCCGGCCTCCGCGCGAGCCTGGACGTGGTCCTGATCATGCTCCACGGCCCTCAGGGCGAGGATGGCACCATCCAGGGGCTGCTCGAGCTCGCGGGCATCGCGTACAGCGGCGCCGGCGTGCTCGCATCGGCGGTGGGCATGGACAAGGGCGCGATGAAGGACATGTTCCGGGCGCACGGGCTGCCCGTCGTGGACTACGCCGTCGTCCGCCGCCATGACTGGGAGCGCGATCGGCAGGCCGTCGAGCAGGAGGTCGCCCGGGAGATCGGCTTCCCGTGCTTCGTCAAGCCGGCCAACCTGGGCTCGAGCGTCGGGATCAGCAAGGTCAAGGCGGCCGAGGATCTCGCGGCGGCCGTCGACCTGGCCGCCACCCACGACCGCCGCATCCTGGTGGAGCGAGCGGTGCAAGGGCGCGAGGTCGAGGTGGCGGTGCTCGGCAACGACTCACCGATGGCCTCGCTGCCGGGCGAGGTCTGCTACGCGGGGGAGTGGTACGACTACGAGACCAAGTACGGAGCCGGCCAGACCACCTTCAAGGTGCCCGCCCCGCTGCCGCCGGCGACCACCGAGCTGGTGCGCGCGCTCGCGGTCAAGGCCTTCCGGGCCGTCGACTGCGCGGGCATGGCGCGCGTGGACTTCTTCATCGAGACCGACGGCCGCGTGCTCGTCAACGAGATCAACACCATCCCCGGTTTCACCCAGACGAGCGCCTACCCGAGGCTCTGGGACGCCTCGGGCATCCCCTACCCGGAGCTGATCACGCGCCTCATCGAGCTGGCCCTGGAGCGGCGGCGCTGACCTCCCCGCTGTCCATGCGCGTCGTCATCGCGGGAGGCGGTACGGGCGGGCACACCAGCGCGGGGCTGGCCGTCGCGGCGGAGCTGGAGAAGCGCGGCGCCGACATCCACTGGATCGGCAGCCGCAAGGGCGTCGAGGCCCGGCGCGTCCCCGAGGCCGGGCTTCCGTTCCACGCCATCCACGCGGGGAAGCTCCGCCGCTACTGGGACTGGCAGAACGTGCCCGACCTCGCCCTGCGAGCGCCGGCGGGCGCCGCCCAGTCGTGGCGGCTGCTCCGCCGGCTCCGGCCATCGCTCCTCTTCGCCACGGGCGGCTTCGTGTCCCTGCCCCCGGCCCTCGCCGCCCGCGCGCTCGCCATCCCCATCGTCGTCCACGAGCAGACGGCCGTCCCCGGCCTCGCCAACCGGATCGTCGCACGCTTCGCCCGGCGGATCGCTCTCAGCTTCCCGGTGAGCGGAAACGAGTTCCCGCCTGACCGGGTGATCCTCACCGGCAATCCGCTGCGACCCGAACTGCTGGGCGGATCGCGCGAGGCCGCCTGCCGGCAGTTCTCGCTGGACCGCGCCCTGCCGATCGTCTACGTCACCGGCGGCGCCCAGGGCTCGCACAAGATCAACCGGACGGTGGGCGAGATCCTGCCCGCCCTGCTGGCCGATTGCCAGGTCATCCATCAGTGTGGCGACGACGCGAGGACCGGAGACCGCGCCTGGCTCGCGAGCCGCGCTCGGGCTCTGGCCGAGTCCCTCAGGCGACGCTACGCGCTGGTCGCCTACGTGGGCGCGGAGCTGCGTGACGTCTATGCGGCCGCTGACCTGATCGTCGGGCGGAGCGGCGCCGGCACCGTCAACGAGTGCCTCCACCTCGGCAAGCCCGCGATCTACATCCCCCTGCCCGGCACCCGCGGCGACGAGCAGACCGCCAATGCGCGCCTGGTCGAGGCCGCCGGCGGCGCCGTTCTCTTCCCCCAGGTCTCGCTGACCCCGGACCGGCTGCTGGAAGCCGTGAGGCGGCTCCTGACGGATCGCGCGGCGCTGGGCGCGATGGGCGAGCGGGCACGGAGCCTGGCCGTCCCCGACGCCGCGCAACGCATCGCCCGGCTCATCTTCGAGGCGGCCGCCCCCTGAGATGAGCCATTCCCGGCAAGATGCTGGCGCGTTCGCAGGCTGCTCGAGAAGGTCCAGGCACACGGCGGCGCCCGACGGCCGCGCGCGAGGCGTACTCCCTGCACGTTGAGCGCGCGGCCGCGGGCGCCAACGAAGCCGGTGGGCGGTGTGACGATGCCTGCTCGACCTTCGAGTCCACGTGATCCCCTGGCTGGTGCTCCTGCAGGCCACGCTCACGATCGCCACGGCCGGCCCGGCGACCGCGCCGGAATATCTGCCCCTCTGGGTGGCCCAGGCCGAGGGCTACTTCTCCGAGGAAAAGCTCGCCGTCACCCTCGAGCCGACACGCGCCGAGACCTCGGCCGCCGAAGCCCTGGCGCGGGGCCAGGCGCATCTGGCGGCGACATCGCTCGAGGCAGCGCTCACGCTGGGCACTCCCGCCGGAGCGCCGCCCCGGCTCGTCTTCGGGCTCACCGCGACGCCGGCGGTGGCGCTCCTCGTGCCCGTGGCCAGGCAGGAAACCCTCCGCACCCTGGACGACCTCGCCGGCACCACCGTCGGCGTGCCCGCGCCCGGCACACCGTCCGAGTTCATGCTCCTGGCCCTTCTGGCACGGGCCGGGATCCGGATAACCCGGGTGACCGTGAAGAGCTATGGCGAACGAGGCCTGGCGGGGGCGCTCGAGTCCGGGGAGGTGGCGGCGGGGATGCTCGGCGATCCCTACGCGACGCGGCTGATCGAGGATGGCAAGGCGGTCGCCCTCGTGGACCTCCGGAAGCGCGGCGAGGCCGAGCGCTGGCTCGGTGAGCCAGGAGTCCACGCCGCCCTCTTCGCCCGCGCCGACGCCACGCTTGGCCCGGCAGCGCTCAAACCCCTCGCGCGCGCGCTCCTGCGAGCGCTGGCGCGGATCCAGACCGCCACGCCCGACGAGTTGCGGGCGGGCCTCCCGGCGGCGACCGTTGGCTTCCCCGAGGACTTCAGCGCGCGCGTCCTGGGAGCGCGCCAGATCTTCCTCCGGGACGGCTGGGTGACGCCCGAGATGCTCAAGGCGAGCATCGCGCTCGTTCGAAGTCGCGGCCCGATCCCGGCCAAGGTGAAGTTGCCCCGCAGCATGGAGCAGCTCCTGCTGACCGGGCCTCTCGGAGAAGTGCTCGAGTCCCCTCGTTGACGCGTAGCCTCTGTCAGCAGCCTGCGCCCCAGCGCGCGAGCAGCCGCCGGGTCGTCGACATCGGCAGGCCGATGACGTTGCTCAGGCAGCCATCCACCTCGGCCACGAGCCTGCTCCCGAGTCCCTGGACCGCATAGGCGCCCGCCTTGTCCAGTGGCTCGCCCGTCTCCACGTAGGCCAGGATCTCCGCGTCGCTGTAGGCGCGCATCCTGACGCGCGTGGTGACAGCCGTTGTCACTTCGCGCTCCGTCGGCCCGACTTCGACCACGGCGACGCCCGTGATGACGTCGTGCACCTGCCCGCGCAGCGCTCCCAGCATCCGGACGGCGTCGGCGGCGTCCCCGGGCTTGCCCATCAGCCGGCCGCCGAGCACCACTTCGGTGTCAGCCCCGAGGACGAGCGCCGGCCGATCCCCCGGAAGGCTCCGCGCCACGGCTCGCGCCTTCGCCAGGGCGACGGCGGTGATGGCCTCGGCCGGTGGACCGGGTGGATGCTCCTCGGGAATGCGGCTCGGGACGACGGTGAACGCGATGCCGAGCTGGGACAGGAGCTCCCGGCGCCGGGGCGACGCCGAAGCCAGGACGAGGGCGGGACGGCCGATCAGGTGACGATCAGGGGGTTCGAGTCCGTGATCACCCGGTCGTTGGACAGGAGCGCGCGGCGGAGGAACTTTGGCAGGTTGAAGGAGTGCAGATGGGCCTGTCCGTCCCAGTATCCCAGCTCATCCGGATCCAGGCGCTGGGCGATCAGCCGGTCGATGTCGCCGGCGGACTCCTGGCGCGGGTCATGCCCCTTGGAGGCCAGGATGAACCCCCAGGGCGTGCCGAAGCAGGAGATGAACCCCTGGTACGGCGCGACCACCGGGAAGACCTCACGGAGGGTGCGGTGGACGGCGCCGAAGAAGAAGATCTCGTTGACCTTGGTCATGCCGGCCTGCATGGTCATCACGCCGCGCTCGGTGAGCCGGTCGCGGACGAGCGTGTAGAACTCCCTGGTGAAGAGCAGGCAGGCCGGCCCCTCCTCCAGCGGCTCCACCAGGTCGATCACGATCAGGTCGAAGCGGTCGCCGGTCTTCTCCAGGTAGGCGCGGGCGTCCTCGTGCAAGAGCCGGGTCCGCGGATCGTCGAAGGCGCCCCGGTGCATCTCCGGCAGGTGCCGCTTGCACTCCTCCACCACCTCGCCGTCGATGTCCACCATGAGGCAGTCGGTGACGCTCTTGTGGCGCAGGACCTCGCGGACGGTGGCGCCTTCGCCGCCGCCGATCACCATGGCCCGCCGGGGGTTGGCGTGAGCCAGGAGCCCAGGTTGCACCAGGAGCTCGTGGTAGATGAACTCGTCGGCCTGGCTCGACTGGATGCGCCCGTCCAGGATCAGGCACTTGCCGTAGGAGTGGGTGTCCAGGATCTCCATGAACTGGAACTTCGTCTGGCGGGAGACGATGGTCCGGGCGATGGCGTGCATGTGGCCCTCGACCGGGGTCGTGGTCTCGAAGAACCACTTGTACTGCGACGGAGCGGTCATCCTCGAAGGGCCATGGGCTTGTGGAAGACAGGGTTGGGGGTCTGGAGGAACACGCCTCGCTGGAGCTCGACGACGGAGGCCCGGGCGGCCCCGAGCTGCTCCACGAGGTAGTCGACCGCCAGCTGCGGCTGGAGACTCTCCCCACAGGAGAACACGTCCACCGCGGCGTAGCGGTACTCGGGCCATGTGTGGATGGCCAGGTGCGACTCGGCGATGACAACGACTCCACTGATGCCAAACGGATTGAACTCGTGAAAGACGACGTCGATGATGGTCGCCTGCGCGCGCTTGGCGGCTTCCACCATGGACGTCTTCACGATGTCCAGACTGTTGAGGGCTTCTGGGTCGCAGTCCAACAGCTCGAGCAGCAGGTGTCGCCCCAGTGCTTGCACTCTTTCCCTCCTCCCTGGCCTTTTCTCTGCCGAAAAAATTTTCGGGCAGAATTTTGTTCACTGTGGGGCAATTTTTGGGGCATTGCAAGAAAAAAGTGGCCCTCCGGTGTCTTCCCGATGGCTCCGGAGCGGCGCGGGCGGGGCCCGGCGGGCGCCGCGGCGGCCACTTTTTGTCTCGGCGGGCAACTTTTTGCTTGCGTTCCGCGGCCGAGTCGCTACGATGAGCGAAATTCACGACGGGTCGCGGGCAGCGAACGCGGCGAGCCGTGCGGGGGCAAAGGAGGACTGAATGGGCTGGACACCAGTGACCAAGGCGGCGGGCACAGCCGGGAACGCCGAGGGCTCGACTCCACTCAACGCCTTCGACAATGCCCTGCTGGCGGCGGGCATCGGCAACATCAACCTCGTCCGGATCTCCAGCATCCTCCCCCCGGGCGTGCAGCTCGTGCCCCTTCCCCGGATCAAGCCGGGCGCCATCGTCCCCACCGCGTACGCGGCCCAGACCAGCGAGGTGCCGGGCGAGGTGGTCGCGGCCGCCGTCGGCTGGGCGCGGCCGGAGGATCCCGGCAAGAACGGGGTGATCATGGAGTTCCACGACAAGGCCACACGGGAAGAGGCCGAGCGGATGATCGTCCAGATGCTCGGGGAGGCCTTCCGGGTGCGCGGGGAGCGCATCCGGGACATGCGGGTCTTCGCCGTCGAGCATCGGGTCGAGCGCACCGGCTGTGCCGTGGCCGCCGTGACACTGCTGGCGCCCGACGATCTCGGCTAGAGCGATGATAAGGGCCCATCTGCGACGTTCTATCGGAGGGGGCCTCGACGGCCCCCTCCGAAGCCTCCCCCAGGAATCGATTGCGCGGGCGAAGCCCGCGCTCGAAGCGGAACATTCGACGCACTGCTGTGCGATTTCCGATCCGTTGGCCACTCCTGGACGTGGAAGTGTTCCACTTTCGAGCGCCGGCTTTGCCGGCGCAACCTCGGATTGCTCGCCTCGGACGCACGGGGCCCAGCCCGTGGCCGTCCTGCGGCTCGCACTGCGTCCTGGGGGGAGGTTTCGGAAGGGGGGCGAAGCCCCCCTCCGAGCGGATTGATTCCGGCTGAGCCTCGCTTCATCGCCTGCCGGGCTTCCCTCCCGGACGCCCGGCTCGTCCTCTTCGGCATCCCCTTCGAAGGCACCGTCAACCTGCGGCGAGGCGCCGACCACGGTCCCCGCGACCTCCGCCTCGCCTCGGACTCCATCGAGACCTACTCGCCCGCGCTCGGCCGCGACCTCGAGGATCTGGCGATCGCCGACCTCGGCGACTGCGAGCTCGGCCCGGGCTCACCGCGCGCGCAGCTCGGTCGAGCCCGCGCGGAGGTCACGGGCTTCTGGCGGCCGGGGCTCCTCCCCGTCATGCTGGGCGGCGACCACACGGCGACGCTGCCGGTCATCGAGGTGCTGGCTCCCGCCATCCCGGAGCTGCGGATCCTCCAGCTCGACGCCCATCCCGATCTCCGCGAGGAGTTTCTGGGCGAGCGTTTCAACTACGCCTCGGCCATGGCCCGCGTCATGGACGTCGTGGCGCCCGAGCGCGTCTACCAGGTGGGCATGCGCACCGGCGCCCGCGAGGAGTACGAGAAGAAGGCGCCGCATCTCTACCCGGCCCACGCCGTTCATCCGGTGGCGGCCGTGAGAAGCCTCGTGCCCGAGCTCAGCCGGCACCCGCTCTACGTGACCGTCGACGTCGACGTGCTCGATCCGTCGGAGGCCCCGGGCACCGGAGCGCCGGAGCCGTGCGGGCTCCGGACCGCCGAGCTGATCGAGATCGTCCGGCTGCTCGAGCCCTGCCGGATCGTGGGGGCGGACCTCGTGGAGGTGGCTCAGGGCTTCGACCCGTCGGGGCGCACCGCCATCACGGCCTGCGGGATCCTCCGCGAGGCGATCCTCACCTGGTGGGGGAGATGACGACGACCCGTCAGTACTCGGCGCCGCGCTATTACGAGATCGCCTTCGACATGAACCGGAGGCAGGAGGTGGACTTCCTCGCCCACTGCTTCCGGCGTTATGCCCGGCGGCCGGTCAAGACCGTCCTCGACATCGCCTGCGGCACGGGGCCCCATCTGATCAGGCTGGGCGAGCGCGGGTACCGGATGTCCGGGCTCGATCTCTCCCGCGAGAACATCGCGTTCCTGAGCGAGCGGGCCGCCCGCAAGGGCCTCGACGTCAGCCTTCACGTGGCCGACATGACTCGCTTCCGCCTGCCGGAGCCCGTGGATGCCGCCATCTGCATGCAGGACTCGCAGGGCCACCTGCTCACCAACGAGGCGATCCTCGCCCACCTCCGCTGCGTGCGACGCGCGCTCAAGGCCGGCGGGCTCTACGTCTTCGACCGCTACATGTGCTCCTCCTGGACCGAGCCGGCGCGGCGCTGGTCGTGGACCCGGCGCCGCGGCAGGGCCACCGTCAGGGCCACCTTCGAGGCGCTCAGGGACGTGAACCCTGTCACTCAGGTCTTCTCCGAGCACATGGAGCTCGAGGTCCACGAGAGCGGCGCCCGCCGCGTCTACCGCCAGCGCCACCGGTCGCGCATGGTCTTCCCGCAGGAGCTCCGGAGCCTGGTCGACCTGGCCGGCGGGTTCGATCTGGTGGACTGGTTCTACGGCTTCAAGCCCCACCTGCGCCTGGAAGAAGCCCACCACCCGCTCCTGATGGTCGTCGTCCTGCGAAAGAAGTAGCTCCGCCCAATTGGCCACGCTGGTCCTCAAGAAGGGGATGGAGCGGCGCCTCAGGGCCGGCCATCCCTGGATCTACCGGGGCGAGATCGCCGATCTCAGAGGCCGGTGGGCGGCGGGCGACGCCGTGGAGGTGCTGGACGCCGGCGGACGATTCCTGGGCCGAGGCTTCTACAACCCGCGGCCCGCGCTGGCCTGCCGCCTCCTCACGAGGCTCGACGAGCCCATCGACCAGGCATTCGTCCTCCGCCGGCTCGGCGCGGCGCTCGACTACCGCCGTTCGGCGGGGCTCCTGGGCGAGGCGTTCCGCCTCTGCTGGAGCGAGGCGGATGGGCTTCCCGGCCTGGTGGTGGACCGCTACGGGCCGGTGAGCGTGGTCCAGTGCCAGACCCTCGGCATGACGCGCGCGGAACCGTGGGTGACGGCCTCGCTGCAGACGCTGTTCCCGGGGGGAAGCGTCTATCGGCTCGATGAGCCGACGGCGGCGCGGATCGAGGGCTTCGAGGCCGAACGCGGCTGGCGCGGCGAGCCTGGGCCGTCCGAGCTGGTGGTGGCCGAGGGCCAGTGCCGGCTCACCGTCCTGGTGGGTGCCGGCCAGAAGACCGGTCTCTACCTCGACCAGCGCGAGAATCAGGCGCTGGTGGCCACGCACGCTTCGGGGCGTCGGATGCTCGACGCGTTCTCGTATGCCGGCGCCTTCGCCTGCCATGCGCTCCGGGCCGGCGCGTCGAGCGCGCTCCTGCTCGACTCCTCACCGGAAGCCCTGGCGCTCGCCCGGCGCAATCTCGAGCTGAACGGCGCCGCCGACCGGGCGGAGCTCCGGGAGGCCAATGCCTTCGACGCGCTCCGCGATCTCCAGGCCGGCGGCCAGCGCTTCGGGCTGATCGTGCTCGACCCGCCGCCGTTCACGCGCCGGAAGGATACGGTGGAGGCGGCAGCCCGCGGCTACAAGGAGATCAACCTGCGCGGACTCCGGCTCCTCGAGCCCGGCGGGGTGCTCGCGACCTTCTCGTGCTCGCACCACGTCACCCCCGCCCTCTTCGAGGCGATCTGCCGGGAGGCGGCCGGCGATGCCGGCGTTCACGCGCGCGTGCTGACGAGCCTGGGCCAGAGCCGCGATCACCCCGTGCTGCTGACGGTGCCGGAGAGCCGTTACCTCACCGGCCTCCTCCTGCAGGCGCCTACTTCTTGAGCCGCAGGTCCTCGAACGGGGCCGAATAGGGGAAGGAGGGGATGAGACTGAGCGCCGGCTCCTCCGCCCGCGATCCCACGCCACGTCGCCGCGTTGCCCCCGGCGCCCTGGGCGCCGAGGATGATGCCCCGCAGCTTCTTCTCGCGCCAGGCCGTGAGGAAGGCCGCGCGCTCCATCGTCCTGACCCGGGTCCGGATCCCGACGGCGCCCAGATTGGTGGACACCGCTTCCGCCATCGAGAAGTAGGGCGGGTTCGGCGTGAGGTCACCGCCGTCGAAGCCGTTCGGATAGCCGGCCTCGGCGAGCAGCTGCTTGGCCCGCTTCGGGTCGTAGGGGTGCGGGTCGATGGGCAGGGCGAACTCCATGTGCCGGGGCACGATGTTGCCGGTCAGGCCCGAGAAGCCGAGGGCTTCGGCCTCGTTGATCGCCTTGCGGTCGATGGCGAGGCTGGCGGCGAGCCGCAGGCGCCGGTCGTGCCACGGCGACTTCGGGTCCCATTGCTCGGCGAAGTCCAGGAAGAAGACCGCGTTCGTCCGCACGGCCATGAGTCTCAGACCGGGCGTGCGCCGCACGTCCTCGGCGACGGGGCCGTTGAGGAAGTAGGCGATGTCGACCTCGCCGCGCTTGAGGGCGGCGGCGCGCGTCGTCTCGTCCGGGACGCTTTTCAGGATCAAGCGCTTGACGCTCGGCACCTTGCGCCAGTAGCCCTCGAAGGCTTCGAGCACCAGCTCGATCCCCGGCGAGACGCTGACGAACCGGTAGGGGCCGGCCCCGATGGGGGCCTTCCTGAAGCCCTCCTCGCCGACCTTCTCGATGTATTTCCTGGGGACGACCCAGCCGGCGCCGGTCGCGGTGGTGCCGTAGAAGGTCATGAAGTCGGGCCACGCCTCCTTGAGCTGGAACCGGACGCGGCGGGCGTCGACGACCTGCACCTCCTTGACGCGGTCCTTGAGCAGCTTCGCGCCTCCACCCTTGTAGCGCTCGAAGGAAAACTTCACGTCGTCCGCCGTGACCGGGTCGCCGTTGTGGAACTTCACGCCGCTCCGCACGACGAACTCGTAGGTGAGACCATCCGGCGACACCGTCCACGACTCGGCGAGGCTCGGGGTGGTGAGACCGCCGGGCATGGGCTTCACCATCGCGTCGTGGACCGCATAGAGAACCAGGAAGGGCGTGATGGCCGACTCGGTCTCGCCCGGATCGAGCCACCGCGGGGCCAGGGTCACGTGGACGGCCCAGCTCATTTGCCCTTCGGGGGCGGCCCCCGCCCGGGTCGGAAGCCCGGACAGGATCACGATGAGGAACGACGGGACGATGATGCCGAACGATCGGGCCGACTGCATCATGGGACGGAATCCTCCTCGTGGATCAGTCGCTCTGGTTCTTGGCTCGCGCGAACTCCGGATGGATGGTAACACTCGGAGGCCGGGCTGCGCTCGGTCAGCCACGAGCCCGATGTGGGCTTGACAGGATCGCCAAGGACTCCTAGAGTCCCTGCTACCTGGAAAGTGCCCCACCGGGGCCTCGACGTCCCAACGACCCGCAACCAGGAGGTGGACTCCCATGGCCAAGAAGAAGGCGACCAAGATGGCCAAGAAAGCCCCGAAGAAGGCGGCGAAGCCGCCCGCGCCCAAGCT
>WNFZ01004817.1_pt1 | contig 24102 bp, 24 predicted proteins | sample 5400081 | NCBI WGS metagenome assembly WNFZ01 (sample SAMN13153365, study PRJNA577476) | soil metagenome | isolation source: 80 cm soil or saprolite under grassland replicate 1 | place: USA:California | collected 2016-06-15
TTCGCGCTCTTTCATTTGCGCGAGCATGCTGTCCACTTCCGATTGACGCATTGGAATCGGTTTGTCTTTGGTTCCGGCAAAACCAATCACGCCGGGTGTATCCCGGATGAAATACCAGGTGCGCCCGACAAGCTGATTGCTTTCGTCGAGCAAATGCATATTGACGATCAGATAGCCCGGGAAAAATTTGCGCGTCGTTTCGCTCTTTTTGCCCTTCTTAATTTCCGAAACGCGCTCGGTCGGGACGAGCACTTCGTAGACCAAGTCGCCCATTTCCTCAGTCTTGATGCGCTTGAGGATATTCTCGCGCACTTTGTTTTCCTGTCCGGAAAGCACGTGCACGACGTACCATTGATCTTTGCCTGCGAGCATTTGTGCCATAATCAATGAATTCGGGTGAAAAAGTGGACAAAGTTCACCAGGACGAAATCGAAAAGGGCCACGTAACCACCGAGCAATAACATCGCGATGATGACGACGAGCGTCGAATCTGTGAGTTCCTTGTAACGGCGAAAGCCCTTCTCTTTCGGGTCCCAAGGCCAGGAAGCTTTCTGCAACTCGACCTTCACTTCGCCGAAGAAATTTTTGACTTTGGTGATCATTGATTTCTAAAAACAACGTCCAACATCCAACGCTCAACGTCCAACGCCCAATTGGCTGCCTTTGAATTTGAAGTTCAGCGTTCGATGTTGGGCGTTCGGCGTTTTCAAAGTCTTCCAACACGCCAGGAGGGACTCGAACCCCCAACCGACGGTTTTGGAGACCGCTACTCTACCAATTGAGCTACTGGCGTTTTTTAATCTTCCTCTTCCGCTTCCTCCTAATCTCCTCTTCCTTCGACATCCCTCAAGTGAGCAGAGTGAGAGGAAGAGGCAGGAGGAAGAATTTAATCCAGAATTTCACTGACGCGACCCGCGCCAACGGTTTTTCCGCCTTCACGAATGGCGAAGCGAATCGTCTTCTCCATTGCGATGGGTGTGATCAACTCAACTTCAATGGAGATGTTGTCGCCCGGCATGACCATTTCCACGCCTTCGGGCAGTTTGACCGTGCCAGTAACGTCCGTTGTCCGGAAATAGAATTGCGGCCGATAATTCGAGAAAAACGGCGTGTGACGTCCACCTTCCTCTTTGCTCAACACGTAGACTTCCGCCTTAAACTTCTTGTGCGGCGTAATCGAACCCGGCTTGGCGATGACCTGGCCGCGCTCGACGTCTTCCTTCTTCAAGCCGCGTAGCAAAACGCCCACATTGTCGCCCGCGCGCGCTTCATCGAGAAGTTTGCGGAACATTTCGATGTCGGTCGCAACGGTCTTAGCGGTAGGCCGAATTCCAACCAATTCCACTTCCCCCATTTTCTTGAGAATGCCGCGCTCAACGCGACCAGTCGCCACGGTGCCGCGCCCTTCAATGTTGAACACGTCTTCGATCGGCATCAGGAATGGCTGATCGACCGGCCGCTCGGGCACCGGGATGTAATCGTCAATCGCTTCCACGAGGGCGAGCACCTGCTTTTCTGCTTCGGCATCGCCATTGAGCGCCTTCAGGGCGCTGCCTTTAACAATCGGAATTTTGTCGCCCGGAAATTCATACTGCGTGAGGAGATCACGCACCTCCATCTCGACGAGATCGAGAAGCTCCGGGTCATCGACCATGTCGACTTTGTTCAGGAACACGACAATCGAAGGCACGCCCACTTGCCGTGCGAGCAGGATGTGTTCGCGGGTTTGCGGCATTGGCCCATCGGCGGCGGAAACAACCAGGATGGCGCCATCCATTTGCGCCGCGCCGGTGATCATATTCTTAACGTAGTCGGCGTGACCGGGACAATCCACGTGAGCGTAGTGACGTTTGTCGCTCGAATACTCCACGTGCGCAGTGTTGATGGTGATCCCGCGCTCTTTCTCCTCGGGAGCGTTGTCGATTGATTCGTATGCGCGCACTTCGGCCATGCCCTTTTTCGCCAGCACCTGCGTAATTGCTGCCGTCAAGGTAGTCTTGCCATGGTCCACGTGACCAATCGTGCCGACATTGACGTGCGGCTTATCGCGTTTAAATGCTTCCTTAGCCATTTCAATTCTCCTTATTCTCCTGGTTAACTAAACTGATTTGTCTTCTTTCTAAATAACTTATCTGCTGCCGGTTCCCGAGCTCATTCTCGAGCCCATGACCGGGATTGAACCGGTGACCTCGTCCTTACCAAGGACGTGCTCTACCAACTGAGCTACATGGGCCGCTCTTCGTCATCTTGATGCTCGCTGCCCTCTCCGTGGCGGAGCCGAGCGACGAACCGGTTTCACTTTCCGCCAGAGAGATAAAAGTCCCAAAGCCGCGTCAAATTTGCAATTTGAACGACCATGGGACCGCTTCGTTCCAGCAAAAAGCGTCCGCAAGCTAACCGCGCGCGTTGGGGTGTCAAAGAAATTTCTTGGCTGATTATCAATCCAAATCCGATCAACTGCAGCTTCCTGAAGGTGGAACGGGCGCTCCGCGCACGTTGCTAATTTATGCGGCCTCGCGGCCATTTTAACATCGAGCGACGGAGCGCTCGACCCACCTAGCGAATTCTTCCGCTGGTGGGCTCCGGCTTTCCCCGGGTCACCAGGCGCACGATCACTGCAATGATAAGCAGCACCGCGATCGCAATCCCAATATTTAGTGGCGTGATAAAACTCGGGCCCGGCGTCGGCGTCGGCGTCGGCGTCGGCGTCGGCGTCGCTATCGGAGGCGGCGCATTCTTCGCCGCCAGCATCGACTCTGCATATTGCAGGCGCTGCGGCGTATCGGTATCGGTCGGATTTAACCGTATCGCCTCTTTATAGTCATTGATCGCGTTCTCATACTGCTGCATCAGGCTATAGGTGTAACCACGCTTCGCGAAAAGGTCCGCTGCCGCCAGCTTCGCTTGATCGCTCGAGTTAGGATCGGTCTGGGAAAGAACGGCGGTGTAATCCTGGATGGCTAAATCGTACTGCTTCAAACCACGATATGCAGAGGCGCGCCAGCGGAGTGTTTGAGCGTCGTTGGGCTTCAACTCGAGTGCCTTGTTCAAGTCCGCGAGTGCCGCATCCATTTGGTTCTGGGAAACCTGCGTTGAGCCGCGTTCGGAGTAACCGGCATAATCCTTCGGCGCGATTTCAATCGCCTTCGAAAAATCCTCGATCGCCTCCGGGAACCTGTTCATCCTGTGATAAACACGGCCGCGATCGTTGTAAATTCGCGCGTCTTTTGGATTCAATTGGATCGCCTTAGTAAACTCGGCGATTGCTTCGTCGTATGCGCCGCCTTGTGCGAGTTCGACACCTTTGTTGGCATGCTCGGCGGCACCGCCGCCAGATTTTTTGCGCTGCGCCTGTCCCATACTGCTCTGCGCAAGGCAGAGAAGCGCGGTGGCCGCGATTATGAGGCTGGAATTTCTTGACATAGGAATGTGTTCTCCTGACTTCCTTCGATTTTGAGCGACTAATCGTTTGTAAGCGAGCAAATTAACGCGCCAAAAAAGCATTGCAGTGAAGCGAACGAATTCCACGCCGGCAATTGCCAATCCACGCGGCCGCAGCAATTCCTCGGAAGGCTATGCCGCGCTCTTTGCCACTATCGTCATCTGGTCGACGCCATCGCTTTTCATGTATTATTTGAACCGTTATTACGATCCGTGGGCGCAAAATTTTTATCGATATCTCGTGGCGTGCATTGCGATTGCACCCTTGGTAATTTTCCGAATTCAGCGCAGCGGGCCGCGATTCGATTGGCATGCTGTGATGATATGTTTCCTCCCATGCCTGCCTAACGTCGTCCACCAAGTCACGCAGGTGATGGCCCTCTCTTATATGGGTCCAGGCGTTTATACAATTTTCACCCGCGCCTCAGTAATTTTCACCGCGCTCCTCGCGCTCGCGTTTTTCCCCGAGGAACGTCACGTGATTCGTCAGTGGCAGTTTCAGGCTGGCACTGTCCTTGGATTAATCGGCGCTTTTGGTGTGGTCTGGTTTCAACCGGGGTGGGAAGCTGGGCATATTGCTCTTCCAGGATTATTCATCGCCTTTACCGCCACGTTTTGTTGGGCGCTTTATGGCATTTTGGTGAAGCGCCCCTCCGCGCACCTTGGCTCAATTCGGAGTTTTGGATTGATCAGTTTGATCACTTCAGTCCTTTTGCTTCCGCTCACATTCGCGTTTGGGAAAATTGATACCCCGCTTCACACGGGACCACATGTCAACCTGATCTTGATCATCTCCGCAGTAAGCTGCATCACCCTCGCACATGTCTTGTACTATGTAGCAATCAGAGAGATCGGCGTCGCGCTTTCCCAAACACTCCAGCTCCTTTGTCCAGCGGGCGCACTGGGGCTCTCCGCATGGATTTACGGCGAACGCCTTACTCACGCTCAGATTTGGAGCGCAGCCATTCTCCTTCTTGGCGCTTTCCTTGCCATGCGCGCCAAACCGGTGGCAACGACAGAAGCCGCCGAAAATATCTGAGGCAAGTTAAAACGTTAAGAGGGTTACAAAGTTACAAACGCTGATATTGGCCGCAGTTGTAACGATGTAATATTTTAGCCTCTCTGCAGCACTGCATTCATTCAAAACCTAGATTCTGGATTGAACTTGATGCTGGATAATCTGCGCGCCATTGCGTTATTCAGTATCGAGAATGAAGCACCCCTGCATCTGCCCATCGTCACGTGAATCTTAGAAAGTATCTTCGCACGCGCCAGAAACAGATTGATCACGCGCTTGATCGCTATTTGCCGAAAGCGAACACGAAACCAGCAACACTTCACAAGGCTATGCGCTACAGCCTTTTCGCCGGTGGAAAACGACTGCGACCTATTCTTTGCCTTGCGGCCGCTGAAGCTTGCGGGGGAAAAATCAGGGATGCCTTTCCCTTCGCCTGCGCGCTGGAATGCATCCACACTTACTCGCTGGTGCACGATGATCTCCCAAGCATGGATGACGATGATTTCCGCCGGGGGCGTCCTACTTGTCACAAAGTCTTCGGCGACGGCATCGCGGTGCTGGCCGGAGACGCCCTGTTGACAATCGCGTTTGAAATTGTTTCGACCGCGAAGCCGCCGCCACGCTACGACATGTCGATTTTATTGCGCGAGATCGCAATCGCGGCGGGAAGTCAAAAGTTGATTGCCGGCCAGGTTGCAGACCTCGAAGCCGAAGGCAGGCCCGTCAAACGAGACCAGTTGCGTTATATCCATGAAAACAAAACGGCTGCGATATTGAGCACTTCGGTGCGACTGGGCGCAATGAGCGCGAACGCGGACGCCAGGAAGCTCCGGGCCGTCACTCGCTTTGGGCACGGACTCGGTCTCGCCTTCCAGGTGATCGACGATATTCTCGATGTAACGCAGACCTCGGAGATACTGGGGAAAAGTGCCGGCAAAGATATCGCAGCGAAGAAAGCGACTTATCCCTCAGTAATTGGTCTTGAGAAATCACGCGCCGAAGCCAGGCGGCTTACCCGCCAGGCGCACAACGTATTGTCCGTGTTCCGCTGCGGCGAAGCTGAGCCGCTGCATTGTCTCGCAAATTATCTCCTCGAACGCGAATACTGAATTTCCCATTTCTGGGGAGCGCAGACCGCTGGCCCGCAGTCGTTCGGCAGCCTGCCGACGACACTTTGCGTGTCGCAACACGAAAAATTTAAGCGCTACCAAAAGACTTTTCGGCAAGCTGCCGAAAAGAACAGGCTGGCAGCGCTGGCAGCCTGTGCTCCCTGGAATTTGCAGACTCACGCGAGCGCGAGGTTGGGATCGATCTCTTCTGTCAGTTTCGATTCAAATCCGGCTTGCAGCCGCAGCCATCCGGCAAATGCGATCATCGCCGCATTATCGGTGCACAACCAGGGCTCGGCGCTTTTGAATTCGAATCGTTCGCGCGCACATGCCTCGGCCAATTGTCGCCGAAGTTCACGGTTACAACTCACTCCCCCGCTTATCGTCACAAGATCAACCTTGCATTTCTGAGCCGCTGCAATTGTTTTGCGCACCAGCACTTCGACAACAGCCTGTTGAAATGATGCGCAAAGATCATGTATCACGCGGTCATCCCGAGCGGATGCGAGGAACCCCTCACCGCGTGATTGGTCACCCTTTGGCTCTCGGTAATCCAAGCTTCGATTGCGAGGTCTCTCGCCGTCTGCGCGACTCGGGATGACCCCAATTTTCGGCAACAAATATCGGACCGCTGTTTTTAAGCCGCTGAAGCTGAAGTTCTCCGAGTCAAGCATACTGCGGGGCAGTTGAAATCGATTCGAATCACCCTCCCGAGCACATTTTTCAATTTCCGGGCCGCCGGGGTAACCGAGTCCGAGCATCTTGGCAACCTTATCAAATGCCTCGCCGGCAGCGTCATCGACCGTGCGCCCGATCAACTGGTAATCGGCAAGGCCTCCTACTTGCACCAACATCGTGTGCCCGCCGCTAACGATCAGTGAAACGTTCGGCTTTACCTCGCTGTCGCCAAAGAAAGGCGAAAGCAGGTGCCCTTCGAGGTGATTGATTGCGAGATACGGCTTGCCGAAGCCAATTGCCAAGCCTTTGGCAATTGAGGCGCCGATCATGAGCGAACTCGCCAGACCGGGCCCGCTGGTTGCCGCAAATGCATCCACCTCCGAGGTGTCGATCTTTGCATCGCGTGTCGCCCGTTCGAGAAGTTGCGGCGCGTGCACGAGATGATTACGCGAAGCGATCTCGGGCACTATTCCACCGTACTTTTCATGCTCGGCGATCTGTGAGGCGACTTCGCTGGCCAGCAGCTCCGAGCCAGCGTGGCCGTTGCCTCCGCGCAAAATCGCGACCGCGGTTTCATCGCAAGAGGTTTCGATTGCCAGAATCGTCACGCGATAATTCTAAGGCAGGCGGCCCGCCTGCCAAACTGGGCAACCGATGCGGTCGCCCTACAGTTATTTCTTTACCGCTTCGGCTTTCGGTGCGCTTTGCTGCGCGTAGATCATGAGCCCCTTCAGCGCGTCAATTGCGCGCAGCAACTGCGGATCTTTCGTCTTGATGATGTTTTTTTCGTCCTCGGGTTTCACATTCTCCGCGTTGCGCAGGGCGAAGAGCGCGCGCTCTTGCTCGGCGGTCACAGCAACGCGAATATTTGGAGCGACACCATTTCCCTGAATCACCTGCCTGCTCGGCGTATAATATTTAGCGGTCGTAAAACGCACGGCGGAGCCGTCTGGCAATTGCATGACGTTCTGCACAGAACCTTTTCCAAAAGTAGTTTCGCCGACGAGAATGGCACGATGCAGATCCTTGAGCGCGCCGGCAACGATCTCGGCGCCACTCGCGCTGCCCTCATTAATCAAGAGAGCCATTGGAAAGTTTGGGCGATCCTTTTTTGCTCCGGAAGTTGAGTAATCATGCTGTTGGGAGGCCATTCTGCCCTGCGTTGAGACTACCTTTGATCTAGGCGGCAAAAATTGAGCGCACACATCCACCGCGCTATTCAATAATCCGCCCGGATTGTTTCGCAGATCGAGAATAAGCGCCTGCATCCCTGCCTTTTGCAATTCGTCGAGCGCCTTTGATAATTCCTCCGCCGTGGGTTCATTGAACTGAATCAACCGGACATAACCGATCCTAAATGGGCCGGTGAGCTCCTCGTCCAGCAGTCTCGCTCCTTTGACGCTGCGCACCTTGATCTCCGCGCGATCCAGCGTGTAATCTTTGATTTCCTTGGTCGATGGGCGAAGAAGGGTGAGTGTCACTCTGCGCCCAGCTGGTCCGCGTAAAATATTAATGGCATCCTGGAGGTCCATTCTTTCTGTTGATGCCCCGTTTATCTTCAAAATCTGATCGCCCGAAAGAATGCCCGCTCTGGCCGCAGGCGTGTCCTCCATCGCAGTAACCACTGTAGGTAAACCGTTTTTCATCGAGACCTCTATGCCGAGACCGTTAAAACGGCTGCGCGTGTCCTCTTGCATGTCGCGGAAATCATCCGGATCCATGAACTGGCTATGCGGATCAAGCGACGAGAGCATGCCTTTCATCGCTGCCGTGATGAGGTCGTGATAGCTCGTCTTGCTGCCGTCGACGTAATCCTGTCGAATCAATTCAATGGTTTTTGCGAAAATGGAAATTTGCGAGTAACCGTTATCCTCTTCATTCTTTCCTTGCTGCGCCTCTTGCGCGCGGAGGCCGGAAAGAACGCCGAGCAGTAGGCAAGCTAACGACAGCATGACAACCAGGCGTCTCATATTTCGAACCAATATTAAAAAGGACTGCACCATCGCTCATCCGGGATTTTTGGCAACGCGCAATACCCTGTAGCTGCGCCTAGCATGAAGATTTTCCTCCGCCTGTTCGTCATCGCTCTTTTCTTGCCTGCGGCCAACAGCTTCGCCGCGCAAACTGCCGATGCCGATTACGAACCGGTGGCCGAGGAATATATCAAAGGTTACTTCGCCGCTCGCCCGCTTCAAGGCACCGCTCTCGGGCTTCACGAATATGACGGCAAAATCACCGATTACAGCCGCCTCGCCCTGGACGCCGAGCTTTCCCGGCTACGGCGGTTTGACGATCGATTGAACAAATTCGACCCAACCAAATTAAGTCCGCGCCAATCGATCGATCTGCGAATTCTGCAAGCGGCCGTTAAGAAGGAACTCTTTCAGATGCAGGACCTATCGGTTTTCGAGCGAAATCCCATGGTTTACGCGCGCGCGGCGGACCTGAATATTTATGTGCAGAGGAACTTTGCGCCGCTTGAAGATCGCGTTCGCAGTATCATCGCGATCGAATCCGAGGTCCCAAATATTCTGATCGCGGCCAGAACGAACCTGAATGAAGTCCTTCCCAAACCGTTTGTGGAACTCGCCATTCAGATCGCGAGAGGGTCCTCGGATTTCCTAAAGAAAGACCTCCCTGCCGCGATTGCTGGATTAAAAGACGAACACCTTCGCGCCGCCTTTCAGGATTCCAATCGCAAAGCAGCCCACGCACTCGTCGATTATGCAGCGTGGCTGGAGCGCGAGAAGCTTCCGAAAGCCTCGCTCGATTTCGCCCTCGGTGAGGAAAAATTCAGACGCCTGCTGGCCCAAACCGAGCTTGTCGATCTTCCGCCGCAAAAAATTCTCGAGATCGGCCTGGAACAACTGAAAGCCGAACAGGAAGCGTTCGCCAAAGCCGCGAAAATAATCGATCCAGACAAATCGCCGATCGAAGTTTTCAGGCAAATCCAGAGCGAGCATCCGGCGCCCGAAAATCTGATTCCTGACGTAGCAAAGGACCTGGAAAAAGTTCGAAAATACGTATCGAGTCACAATTTGGTGACGATCCCCTCAGACGTTCGCGCCAAGGTTAAAGAAACCCCGCAATATCGCCGCGCCACGTCTTTTGCATCGATGGACGCGCCCGGCCCCTTCGAGAAGCGGGCGACTGAAGCCTACTACTATGTGACGCCCACGGAGAACGACTGGCCGGATAAACAAAAGGCAGAATGGCTTACCGCCTTCAATTATTACACTTCGGACATCGTCTCGATTCACGAAGCTTATCCTGGCCATTATGTGCAGTTTCTGCGCTTGAACGCATCGTCCGCCAGTAAAGTGGAAAAGATTTTCGGCAGTTACGCCTTCACAGAAGGCTGGGCGCATTACTGCGAGAAAATGATGATCGACGAGGGATTCGGTAGCCCGACCAGATCGAGTCCCAGCGAAGAGGACGTCAAACGCGCGGCCAAATATCGCATGGCGCAAGCCGACGAAGCGCTACTCCGCCTATGCCGCTTATGTGCGTCGATCAAAATGCATACCCAGAACATGTCCATCGAGGAGGCAACGAAATTTTTTCAGGACAATTGTTACTACGAGGAAAAACCGGCGCGCCAGGAAGCGATGCGAGGCACCTTTGATCCCGGCTACCTCAACTACACTCTGGGCAAATTGCAGATCCTGAAATTGCGCGACGATTACAAAGCGCAGCAGGGCGATGAGTTCTCACTGCAAAAATTCCATAACGAACTGCTCAACCACGGCATGCCACCGATTCGGCTCCTTCGCGAGATCATGCTCAAAGATCAGAGCAAGTGGGATGAAGTGCTGTAACACAGGCATCCTGCCTGTCTCGGTCTAGCGGGCTTCCAGCCCGCATTGTGGTCGTCCGGGCAGGAAACAGCCAGGATCGGCTGTGTTACTCCGCTTCTGAATTACCCAATAGATCTTTGAGCATCGGCTGCGGATTTGACGGCAATTCTTCCACCTCGCGCAATTGTTTTGTAATCGCACGCGAGCGAACATCGACATCTTCCATTTTTCGCGCCGCCTGATCGAGCTTCTCCTTCACTCCCGACAAGGCTTCGCCGAATTTTCCGAACTCAGTTTTTACCGTCGTCAGCAAAGTCCAAACTTTGCTCGATTGTTTCTGAATGGCGAGTGTCTGGAATCCCATCTGCAAACTGTTGAGCAAAGCCGCCAAGGTGGTCGGTCCGACAAAAGTGACGCGGCAATCGCGCTGCACGTTTTGAACCAAACCGATTCGACGAATCGCTTCCGCGTAAAGCCCTTCGCTCGGCAAGAATAAGAGCGCAAAATTGGTCGTCCTCGGCGGATTGATATACTTCTCGCAAATATCTTTAGCACATCGTTTTAATTGAACCTCTAGGGTTTTCGTCGACGCTTCTACTGCCGTGACATCGCCCTTTTCCTGCGCCGCTGCCAAACGCTCATAGTGTTCCATTGGAAATTTCGCATCTATTGGCAGCCATACTGGCACGTCGTTGTCTTGGTTGCCGGGTAGTTTGATTGCGAACTCGACGCGCTCTTCGGTGTCATCGCGCATTTTCATGTTTTTCGCGAACTGCCCCGACGGCAGCATCTCCTCCAGTAAGCCGCCCAGTTGCCATTCACTCCAGCCACCCCGTGTTTTCACGTTAGTTAGAACGCGCTGCAACCCGCCGACGTCGCTGGCGAGCTGCTGCATCGCGCCCAGCCCCTGGTGCACCTGCTCAAGCCGGTCGCTCACCAACTTGAACGATTCGCCCAAGCGTCTCTCCAGTGTGCCTTGCAATTTCTCATCAACCGTCGCGCGCATCTTGTCGATCTGCTTCGAGTTGTCTTCCTGCAATTGCTTCAGCCGAAGATCGACAATCGAGCGTACGCTCTCGAGGGATTTGCCCAGCTCTTCGCGTTGCGCTTTCGCAACATTCGCGTTCTCCTCACGCCCGCGCGACATCTCTTCGCGAATGATCCTCTCGGCTCGTTCCTGCGCTCGGTCGAGGACCTCGAGCCGCTTCATCAGATCGGACTCGATGCCGGTGGTTTTCGGTCGAAGCAGCAGGAAAACGATCGAAGCCAAGACGCCGCCCGAAATCAAACCAGCAATGATATAAACCAGCGGACTCATTCTTTTGTCATGTCGAGCGAAGCCGAGACATCTCTGACCATTAACAATAGGAGATTCCTCGACTTCGCGCGGAATGACAAGGGCGACTAGAATCGCACCTTTACGCCTGCGTAAGCCGCGCGGCCGAGCCCGGGGAAACCGAAAACTCCGCGTAATGTTCGTTCGTGAGATTATCGATTCGGCCGAAGACCGACATGTGCGCGTTCACTGGTATTCGGCTACGATGTTGACGAAACTGTAATCTTCGATGTCGAAGTTTGGCCCGCCGAAATTCAGTTTCTCGCGAGCATTCACGAACTTTGCTTCGATCGTCGTGTGATGAACAGCCGCGCTTTTTCTGTTGCGGCCCGCGCCTACTTTTCAAACAGCAGTTCGCCGGCGCGGCTGGTCGCTTTGACGACGGCCTTGATGAGCGTAACGCGGAGTTTCCCTTCTTCGAGCTCGAGGATGCCGTCAATAGTGCAACCAGCCGGGGTGGTGACAGCGTCCTTCAGCAGCGCGGGATGCTCACCGGTTTCCAGAACAACACTCGCCGAACCCTTCATCGTCTGGGCCGCGAGAAGAGTGGCTACACCGCGCGGCAAACCAACTTTCACGCCGGCTTCGGCAAGCGATTCCAGAATGATGTATGCGAATGCAGGACCACTCGCTGAAAGACCCGTCACGGCGTCCATATTCTTTTCATCGACCACAACGGTACGCCCCACAGCGTCAAACATCGTCCGAGCAATTTCGAGATGGCCCGGTCCCGCATGAGTACCGCGACAAATCGCCGTCATGCCGCAGCCGATAGCGGCGGGGGTGTTTGGCATCGCTCGAACCACCGCCACTTTGTTACCCTTGCCGCCGCTTGCCGCAGCGAGTTGCTGCTCCAGATAGCTCGTCGGCACGGAAGCCGCAACGGAAACTACCAGCATTTTGGGACCAATTTCAGGAGCGATCTCCTTCAACAACTCCGTCACGGCTTGGGGCTTTACGCTCACCAGAATGATGTCGGCGCCTTTCACGGCTTTGCGATTGTCGGTGGTTACGGCGACGCCTAGCTCTTTTGCGAGAGCGGCTGCTTTCTCCGCATGCTTTACCGTTGCTTCAGATAGGCACGCAGCAGAATGCCGCCCAGTTTGCCCGCGCCGAGCACGGCCAGTTTCTTATCAGAAAGTTTGAGGAATGTGGTCAATGGGCGAAGCGGCTCACTTATTGTTTCCGAGGCTGGCTGTGGCGTCAATAAGCAGGGCCCGCAATTGGGAAATTCGGCGATGAGGCTTTAATCAAACTCCCTCGCTCTACTTGCAGCGACGACTTTTCAACGCTAAAACGGTCCTTCAATGGCATGGCTCTATTTTGCTCTGGCTTTTACTTTTACAGTCAAGCCTTGCACCGCTGCGATCTTTGCCAGGTCCCCTTTTTCGATGGGCGTGTCGCTGACCGCGTTCCAATACTCGCCCTCAACAAAAATCCAGCCGCCGCGCGAGTCGATTGGCGTCAACGCGGTCACCGTTTTTCCAATCAACGTTTGCGCTCCCACTTTCACCGGCAAGAGTTGCGCGCGCAGCCCTTTCCCGATGACGAAAACAAAGAACGCCGCGGTAACGAGTGTTGCCGGAATAATGTAGTTGAGCGACAAACGGAAGAGTGGATCGGCGCGATTGAAAAGCATGAGCGAGCCGATCAGAAACGCGATGATTCCGCCGACCGTTAAGACGCCGTGCGTGGTCGCGTAGACATCGAAGATGAAGAGCATGAGCGCAAGCGCGATTAAGACAAGTCCCGTCACGTTAACTGGCAGGATCGCGGCCAGATAAAGGGCAAGGATCAACGCGATCGCGCCCACGACGCCGGGAAGAATCGCGCCGGGCGTGGTCAGCTCGCCGATGATTCCATAAATCGCGATGAGCATGAGAATGAACATGACCTCCGGTCGCCAGAGTTTTTGAAAAATACGTTCGGAGGGCGACATCCTGACCTCCGTCACCTCGGCGCCCGCTGTCTTGAGCGTTTTGCCATCCACTACACGCCCGTTCAATTTTTGTAACAGGTCTGGGAGATCAGGGGCAATCAGGTCGATGACCTTTAATTCAAGCGCCTTCTCCGCGCTGATCGACGCGCTTTCTTTTACGGCGGATTTTGCCCATTCAACGTTGCGTTGCCGTTTGCCTGCGATCGCCTCCATGTAACTGACGGAAAAATTTTCCAGCTTTTGCTTCATCGTTTCGTCGGTCTTTTCTTCCCCGCCGCTGGGGAAACCGCCTATCGATACCGGGTGCGCCGCCCCAATAGTGGTGGCCGGCGCCATCGCCGCGACGCTCGCGGCGATCGTAATAAAGCACCCGGCGCTAGTCGCAGTCGCGCCTGTCGGAGCGACATAAACGACAACCGGTACAGTGGAGCCTAAAAAGCTTTGCACGATCGTTTGCGTGGAATCGAGCAAGCCACCCGGCGTGTTGAGTTGAATGATCAGACACTGAGCATTTTGCGTCCGCGCTTCTTCGATGCTTCGTGAAATGTAAGTTGCTGTCGCCGGACCGATCGCTCCGTCGATTTTGCTAAAGGAAACCTTTTCCGCCCCAAAAACGTTCGGAGCCGTTATGCAAAGCAGCCAGAGAGCCAGGCCTGTCCACGCAGTCTTCATCCCGATTTCATCGGCTGAATCTTGACAGCCAAATCTCCGACTTTTGGCTTCACGATTTTCTCATAATCCCGATAACTCATTTTGATAGCGTCGGTGTGCGTGCCTGCTTCGAATACGATGTAGTCTTGCTCCGCGATATTCTTGTCCACATATGTTGGCAGCCCATAAAGATTTCCAAAAGGCGGCATCGCTCCAATGGCGCAGTCGGGGAATAGCGACTTGAATTCTTCTTCGCTATCGAGCTGCGCGGTTTTGCCAATTACTTTCTCGACCTTTTCGAGGTCGATTTGGTGGTCTGCGGGAAGCACCGCTATTAAGTGCTGCTCTCCAGATTTGATCATCACAACCTTGGCGTGGTGCCGACCTTTCACATGCTCGGCCTGGGCGATCCGCTGTGCCGTCACGGCTTCCGGATGATGCAGAATCTCGTAACTGGCCTTGTTGCCATTCAAACAATCGATGAGCTGTTTTGGTATTTTCATCAGCGACTCCGCTGCAAACTATCACTTTCCGGTCGCATCTCTACTTTCCATCAACCGAACACCGCCGCAAAGACGGCGGCGCGCGAACAGTTTGTGTATGGCTACATGCGAAGTTTGCGAAAATGAATATGACAAGGCGTTTGAGGTGATCGTCGCCGGCAAGCATCACACCTTTGACAGCTTCGAGTGCGCGATCCATGCGCTGGCACCAGTTTGCCCGCACTGCCACTGCCGGATCATTGGGCACGGCGTGGAGCAGGGAGGCAAAATCTTTTGTTGCGTCAACTGCGCACGCAGCGCGGGACAAACGCAGCTCAAAGACCGCATCTGACCTGCGCGCACGTTCGCAGAAAACTTAGCCGGAGTCGCGGCTGGCTCTCCTGGAAATTATTTCCGATGCCAGGCGAGCGTCACGTTTTTGATCCGCTCCTTGCAGCCATCCTTAACCAACGTGAACGCCAGGGTGTTTTGGCCGGTCCGGCTAAACTTGTAAACGCCGGGGGCGTGACAGCCTTTCGCGGCATTGCCGCCGGTTTCCTGGAACGTGACAGTATCGGGAGCGGCTACTGTATAGTTGCCCCAGATGTGGCGCTTAGCACCGACGACATCGAACGTGCCGTCGGGCTTATATGTCACGACAGTGCCCAGAGAGTTCGTCCACGTGCCGACAAGCGGCCCTTGCGGGGTGGGCGCAGTCGTCGCGCACGCATTCAAGAGCAGGAGAAAAACGCCCGTCAAAAGAATTCGGAAATAAGATTGTGTTTTCATGCCGTCCATCCTGTCTCGTGTGACCGATAGAGATCAAGCTCGAAATCAAATCGAGGAGATTGGTTGCAACGAGCTTCGTGATTGAGGTAGAAAAGCTCCGTGGAGCAGAATCCGCCGCCTCTTCATTCGAGGCCACGGTCTAACTGGTGGACACGCAATTGGAAATGGTTTGTACCGACAGGCTGCCTGACAATTTTAATTCTCGTTGTTGCCTTCGTAGGTTCAATTGTGATGATCGTTTTCAGCGCGATCAAGTCGACCGATCCTTACAAAGATGCCTTCGCCAGAGCTAAAATGCATCCGGCGGTTATTGAGGCCCTCGGTTCGCCGATCAAGGAGGGATTTTTCGTTTCTGGAAATACGAACGTTAACGGCGCGGCTGGCGAAGCAAATCTCGCCATTCCGATCTCCGGCCCGAAAGGCAAGGGCACAATTTACGTAAAGGCAGCGAAGTCGCTCGGGCGCTGGAGCTACTCAGATCTGGTCGTGGAAATCCAGCCGACGCGGAACAGGATCGATTTACTCAAAGGCGCGGCGCCGCCGAATGAATTCTGACCACCAATTGCAAGCAACAACAAAAAAAATTCCAGTCGGCACCATTCTTTTTGGTATTCTCGCGGGTATAGTTGGTGGACTGCACATCACGGCGTCTATTCGTCTTGAAAGTTCCTGGCCACGAAGACCGAATCTTCCAGCTTCATTTACCGGCCAATCCAATGAAGGCGAAATATCGTGCATGGTCCGATTGGCAGAAATCGGATTACATCGCTAAAGGCGGCGAGCAACCGTCCCGGGCATCCAGCGGAAGCGACTATCAAATTCGCTATAAGCTGGACTATCAGGATCGATAACGGCAACGCTGCGGTTTACGTCCGACAAGCCGCGGGTAAGTTTATCCATGTCGATCTCAGAGGAACAGGCGATAAACGCGCTGAAGTCAGTGAAATATCCCGGCTTCACTCGCGACATCGTTTCGTTTGGCCTGGTCAAGTCGGTCAATATCGACAATGGCGAAGTCAAAGTGCAACTCGCCCTGGCGACGAACGATCCGAATGTTCCAGCGACGATTAAAAACGATGCGGAAAAGGTATTGCGGGCCATTGACGGTGTTCGGAGCGCGAAAGTTTTGATCGACATCCAGGCGCCACCCGGCGGCGCAGGGGCCGGCATGGGCGCGACACGGATCCCAGGAATCAGGCATGTCATTGCGGTGGCAAGCGGCAAGGGCGGTGTCGGCAAATCAACGATCGCGGCGAATCTCGCGGTGGCCCTTCAGCAAACCGGCGCGCGCGTCGGTCTGTGCGATTGCGACATATACGGGCCTAGCATTTCACTCATGTTCGGCACGCGCGAGCGGCCGACGGCAACAGAAGAAAACAAGATTGTCCCGATTGAGCAATACGGATTGCGTCTCATGTCGATGGGATTTCTGCTCGACGATACTTCTCCGGCCATTTTGCGCGGACCGATGGTCACGCGCTACACGCAACAGTTTCTGCGGCAGGTCGAATGGGGCGAGCTCGACTATCTCGTTCTCGATCTTCCGCCCGGCACCGGCGACATCCAGCTTACCATCGTACAAACGGTCGCGCTTTCCGGAGCGATCATCGTAACCACGCCTCAGGAAGTCGCGCTAATTGATGCCCGCAAGGCCGCTACCATGTTTGACAAAGTCAACGTGCCAGTCCTCGGGCTCGTTGAGAACATGAGTTACTTCGTCTCTCCCTCCGACGCCCAACGCTACGATATCTTCGGAAGCGGCGGCGGTGAACGCGAGGCGCAGCGGTTACGCGTGCCGTTGCTTGGCCAAATCCCAATCGACGTCGCGACCCGCGAAGCAGGCGACCGCGGCATGCCAATAGTGGGCGAGGACCAGCGATCGCCCGTTACCGCCGAGTTCAAAAAGGTCGCCGAAAGTCTTCGTAAGATCTTGCCTTAGTGAGACATCCGCGGTCTTGTGCTCAAACGAGACTAAATAAATAGCGGGGCTTCTCCGTCGAACTCCAGTGATTCGATTTTGTTGACCGGAACAGTTGGGGTTGACTGATCCCAAATTTTATGAAAGAAAAGCGAGAGATGCCGTCTTTGGAAGAGGGTCAATCTCAATTCGTCAAGAATTCTGTTCTCTACAAGGAGTTCCTTGCCGAGCGCGCTGAGATTTTGAAGCACAAGTGGATTGAGAGCGAAAAAGCCGGCAAAGACATCGGCTTCGAAAAAGCATTGCTTGATTGGATTGTGAAACACCGCTCCAGTTGGCGAGAGCGACGAAGGAAGGAGGCGCGCACCGAAAAGTCCGCCTCCTAATTTTTTGTTCCTTTAAAGCGATCCCGCGAGGTCGCAAAGGAAACGCATGAACCAAAAAAAACAGAATTCAGTCATCGACGTAGCAATGCATCGCGACGACGTAGGAACGCGCCCGGATCTGCCGGTCGTGCGCGCTTCCAAACTTCCGCTCCCACTGGAAGGACGCACGGTCGTCATCGTGGATGATGTTCTCTTTACCGGGCGCACCATCCGCGCGGCCATGGACGCGATCAATTCATTTGGACGAGCCGCCCGGATCCAACTGGCCGTCTTGGTCGATCGCGGCCATCGCGAGCTGCCAATTCGCCCTGATTACGTCGGAAAGAACTTGCCCACCGCAGCAGCCGAGAAAATCCGAGTGCAACTCGAACAAACGGACGGCGAGCCTGACGCGGTGTACCTGGAAAAAGAATGAGCGCGCACACGGACTTTTCTTTGAATTTCGCAACCCGGAACGTGACCATGCCGAAGGAAAGCCTGTTTCGACGGGACGTCGAAACCAACACGCGAGACGCGTGCGCTACCCGGAGTTCTGCGCTCCAGTCACTAGACGAGGTCGAAAATTCATGACCACGCGCTGGACACGAAAGGATTTGCTCGGCCTGCGCGAACTTTCGGCTGACGAAATCAATTTCATTCTGGAAACTGCCGACGCGTTTAAGCAAGTCGGAACCCGTGAGATCAAGAAGGTCCCGGCGCTGCGCGGAAAGACGTTGGTAAACTTTTTCGTCGAACCGAGCACCCGGACTCGTACATCCTTTGAGCTGGCCGCGTTGCGCTTGAGTGCGGATGTGATCAATATCTCGGCAACTAGTTCCAGTCTGACCAAAGGCGAAACCCTCAAAGACACCGCGCGCAATCTCGAGGCACTGCATGCCGATATCCTTGTGCTCCGTCACAGCTCGGCTGGCGCTCCGCAGTTTTTGGCAAATCGGCTCAGAGCAAGCGTGATCAATGCCGGCGACGGGGCGCACGAGCATCCGACTCAGGCGCTTCTCGATCTTTACACGATTCGCGAGAAGAGGAAAAAAATTGCCGGATTACACGTCGCGAAGAAGAGGAAAAAAATTGCCGGATTACACGTCGCGATCATCGGCGACATTCTATTTAGTCGCGTCGCGCGCTCGAACATTTTCGGCCTGCTCAAACTCGGCGGGCGTGTGACGCTAGTTGGACCCAGCACGCTCGTGCCGTGCGAGTTTGAAAAACTCGGGGTCGAGGTTTCTCACAAGATTGAAAATGTGCTTCCGAGCGCTGATGTGGTGAATCTCCTGCGAATCCAGCACGAACGTCAGCGCCGGGAATATTTTCCTGGAATCGGCGAATACATTCGGTTGTTTGGCCTGACGAAAGAGCGGGCGAAACTTTTGAAGCCGGATTGCCTGATCATGCATCCCGGCCCGATCAACCGCGGTGTCGAGATTGACAGCGACGTCGCCGACGGCGTGCAAAGTGTGATTCTCGACCAGGTCACTAACGGTCTCGCCGTCCGCATGGCCGTTCTTTATCTCTGCGGAGGAATCGCCACATGAGCGCGACGATCCTTCGAAACGGCCGCGTGATTGACCCGGCAAACAAGCGGGATGAGGTGGCTGATCTCTTGATTGTCGATGGAAAAATTGCAGAGAAGTCAGAAGTCAGCGGTCAGAAATCAGAAATCGAAGAAATCGATGTAGAGGGCTTAATTGTGGCCCCCGGTTTGATCGACATGCACGTGCATCTGCGCGAGCCGGGATTCAGTCATAAGGAAACGATCGAGTCCGGCGCGCGCGCCGCGGCAGCTGGTGGGTTTACAACCGTTGTTTGCATGCCGAATACTTCGCCAGCAGCGGATAATCCCAGCACGATCGCGTGGATCAAAGATCGTGCCGCTGAGGCGGCTTGCGTGCATGTTTTGCCCACCGGCGCGATTTCAAAAAATCTGGCGGGCGAAGAACTCTCGCCGATCGGTTCCCTCGCGCAGGCCGGCATTGTTGCGATCACGGACGACGGTCATTGTGTTCAGAACCATGAGGTGATGCGGCGTGCGGTCGAGTATGCGCGCATGGTTGGCTTGCCGGTGCTCGATCACTGCCAGGACTACAACCTGGTCGGCAATGGGGTGGTGCACGAAGGTTATTGGAGCATACTGCTCGGATTACCGGGCTGGCCCGCGGCAGGCGAGGAAGCGATGATCATGCGCAACATTTTGCTCGCGGAACTTTGTGATCATCACATCCATTGCCAGCACGTGACTACTGCCGGGAGTGTCCGGTTGCTTCGCGAAGCGCGATCGCGTGGCGTCAAAGTGAGCGGTGAAGTTTGCCCGCATCACATCGCATTGACCGACGAAGCGATTCAAAACTTCGATACCAATCACAAAATGAATCCACCTCTGCGCTCGCAGGCGGATGTCGATGCACTGCTGGAGGGAATCGCCGATGGAACGCTATCGATCCTGTGTTCCGATCATGCGCCGCATGCCAATTTCGAAAAGGAAGTCGAGTTCGATGCGGCGCCGTTCGGCATCATCGGATTGGAAACGGAGCTCGGCTTATTTTTCGATCTGCTGGTGCACAAACATCGCAAGATCGACATCGTCCGTTTAATTGAGATGTACACTGTAGAGCCGGCGCGTCTGTTAAGAATTAATGCCGGTACGCTGTCAATCGACGCCCCGGCAGATGTAACGCTAATCGATCCGGATTTGGAATGGACGGTCAGGATCGACAGGTTCGAATCGGCATCGCGTAATTCGCCATTCGATGGCTGGAAACTGAAGGGTCGAGCGGTGCGAACGATCGTCGAGGGGAAAACAGTTTGGAAGCTGTAGGGCGTTTCTGTGAAACGCCATCCCTCAAAATAGGCGTTCGCCGCGGCGAACGCCCTACGAACTCATCCGGTGTAGCCGCCGTGGATGTAGTTCTCCAGGTGCTCAATAGCGGCGCTTTGGCAGGAAAGGGTCCATTTCACCAAATCGCCGATGGAAATTACTCCAACAACCTTGTCGCCATCGAGCACGGGCAGGTGACGGATGCGTTTGTCGGTCATGAGACGCAAACACTTTTCGATTGGCTCACGTGGATGAGTGACAGTCAGGTTGGTTGACATGATCTCGGCGACTTTCGTTTCGCGAGAGCGCCTGCCGCGCAAGAAAACTTTGCGGGTATAATCGCGTTCAGAAATGATACCTTTCAATTGGTCCTGTTCCATGACCAGCAGCGCGCCAACGTTTTTCTTATCCATCATTTCGATCGCTTCAAAAACCATGGCATCTGGGGAGATGGAAAAAACTTCCCCGCTTTTGCGATTCAGAATCGCGCGGATGGTGCCACTGACGTCCATATGTGCCAAAGATTTAGCTACCGAAACTGGCAGTTTCCTAGAATAGGCCGATACAGCCCTGCAATGCAAAACAATTTAGAGCGTCCGGAGGCCGAGACGAAGGTTGCAAATGGGGAATCAAATCCGGTCGCTCGTCAACGAACGACTTATTTCCTTTCTGTCCTTGCTTTTCGGGTGCCGATGAGAAAATAAAGCAAAGATGCATTTAGCCTGGCCATTTAGAGCTCGCGTCGGCAACGGCCGCGATGAAGAGGAAAATCGCTCGCCAACGGGCGATGCATGGCCCGACTTCTTGTGTGTGGGAGCCCAGAAAGCTGGGACGTCGTGGCTTTATCGACAATGCGAGCCACATGGCGATTTCTGGATGCCTCCCCTGAAGGAACTGCATTATTTTAATAAATTAACCAAGGCTAAACGAGCAAATTCTCCGCGCTGCAGAGACGAGCGCGATGTTTGCTTTCTGGAGAGCGTAAGCCGCCTGAGTGCCCAGCCATATATCGACATGGAGAATTATGCGCGCTTGTTCGCGTACAAAGGGTCGCGCCTTTCTGGCGACATCACGCCAACCTATTCAATGCTGAATGATGAGATCATTGAGCAAATCGTCAGTTATTTTCCAAACCTGAAGGTGATTTTTCTAGCGCGTGATCCGGTTGAAAGAGCCTGGTCGCAATTGTCCATGGGGGTGCGTCTCGGAAGGATTAGTCGATTTGACGCAACTGATCCTGGCGCAGTGATTCAGAGGTTGCTGCAACCATCTGTCCTCTCGCTCTCTTATCCGAGTAAGATCGTCGCGCGATGGAGGCGCTATGTGCACCCAGATCTGTTTCGCCTTTATTTTTTCGATGATCTGGAGAGAAGCCCTGCTGAGCTTCGGCGCGCTATCCTTCACTTCCTGGGCGCCGATCCAGATAAGCCAAGCGGACGAATCAGGGCCGATGACAACCGTGACGCAGGCAGGCAAAAGTCTCGACTGACCGACAGAGTGCGATCCCGTGTGGCTCAGTTTTTCAAGAATGAACTACAAGCCTGTGCGACGAAACTGGGCGGTCCAGCCAGAAAATGGCCGGCCCGATATGGATTCTCACTACTCTGGTTCTTCATTGAGCTGTTCGACGATGATCTGCTTCTTTGGTGCGACTGGCTCGTCTAGGCCCGGGCAAGCGGACGAAGACACCGAATCGTCCTTCCCTGTAGAATGAGGCGGCAAAAATTTGCTCCAGTCCTTGCTTTTTGGAGCCAGGAACGAAAATAATGCCGTCGTGCGCTTGGTCTGGCCATTTAAAGCTCGCGTCGGCGACGACGGCGAGAAAGAGGAGAACAGATCTTCTACCGGTGAGGCACGGCCGGATTTCTTGTGTGTAGGCTCCCAAAAAGGTGGAACGTCGTGGCTCTATTGCCAGCTCGCACTACATCCCGATTTCTGGATGCCTTCGATAAGTTGAGCAGGATTAAACGATCATATCCTCCGCGCCGCAGAGACGAGCGCGATGTTTGCTTTCTGGAGAGCATGAAAAGCTTGAGTACCCGGCCTTATATCGACCTGGAGAATTATGGGCAGTTGTTCATGCACAAAGGGTCGCTCCTTTCTGGTGACATCTCACCAGGCTATTCGACACTGAGCGACGAGATCATTCAGCGAGTCGTCAGTTACTTCCGAAACTTGAAGGTGATTTTTCTGGCCCGTGATCCGGTTGAGAGAGCCTGGTCGCAGTTGTCCGTTGCGGTACGCCTCGGAAGAATTAGCCGGTTTGACGTAAATGATATCGACGAAGTGATTCGGAATTTGCGGAGCCCAAGGGTGTCCTCGCGCTCGTATCCCAGCAAGATCGTGGCGCGCTGGCGACGCTATGTTCATCCAGATCTGTTTCGCCTTTATTTTTTCGATGATCTGGAGAGGACTCCCACTGAACTGCGCCGCGCCATCCTCCATTTCCTGGGCGCCGACCCGAACAAGCCAAGTGGACGCCTTAGGGCTGATCACAGCAGCAACGCAGGCAAAGAAAAGCTTCAACTGACCGACAAGGTGCGCTCGGGTGTGGCGCAGTTTTTCAAGGATGAACTGCGGGCTTGTGCAAGGGAACTGGGCGGTCCGGCCAGAGAATGGCCAGCCCGATATGGCTTCTCACTGCTTTGGGTCTTTATCGAACTGGCCGACGATGTTGATCTGTTTTTTTGGTGCGACTGGTGCGTCTGAGCGGGCAGTTGGAGTGATGGAGTGATGGGAGTCGTGGAGTAATGATTTTCACTAGTCCAACACTCCGTTACTCTTTGCCCGCGCTCGATTCGCTTGGAGCTTAGCGAGATGTTTTTCCGACCAACGACAAAGCGCGTGCAGCGGCTCGATCAAGGTCCGTCCCAACTTTGTGAGAGAATATTCCACTTTGGGCGGCACGACCGGGTGCACCTTGCGTTGCACCAAACCATCGCGCTCAAGGCTGCGCAGAGTTTGGGTTAGCATTTTTTGCGAAATCCCGCCGATCTCTCGCTGAAGCCCGGCGTAACGCTTTGTGCCGTTAGCCAGCACCTGGATGATGAGCGCAGTCCATTTGTCTGCGATGCGGTCCAGCACGAGCCGCGACGGGCACTGCGCATCCATGACCGAGCCGCCAGGGGAAGAGCGATCTTTTCCCGTGAGAAATTTTGCTGTGTTTGAGGAAGATAAGCCAGCTTCCGTGCGCCTCTTGAACGAACCGGAGTCGCGAAATGGCTCTGGATTTACAGGCAGAAACGATATTGCGAGCGACCATTCACTACTCGACGAATATTCGCGCACGGTGGTGGGCGCAGTCGAGCGGGTCGCGCCCGCCGTGGTGAACATCGAGATCGAACAACAAAGCAAAAGTCATTCGCGCCACATCGGCGGAAGCGGCTCGGGATTTGTGATTACGCCTGACGGCTTCATTTTGACCAACAGCCACGTCGTCCATGGCGCCAGCCAAATTGTCGTTAATCTTTCGGACGGCCGCGATTATCCGGCACAGCTCATCGGGGATGATCCCGAAACGGATCTCGCGGTGATTCGGATCGATGCGCCGCATCTCGTTCATGTGCGTCTGGCCGATTCGGAAAGTTTGCGCGTTGGGCAAATCGCGATTGCAATCGGCAATCCACTCGGATTCCAGGCTAGCGTGACAGCAGGAGTGATCAGCGCGCTCGGCCGCTCGATGTATTCGCAATCGGGCCGGCTGATTGACAACATCATTCAGACTGACGCGGCGTTGAATCCGGGTA
>WNFZ01001276.1_pt1 | contig 24100 bp, 26 predicted proteins | sample 5400081 | NCBI WGS metagenome assembly WNFZ01 (sample SAMN13153365, study PRJNA577476) | soil metagenome | isolation source: 80 cm soil or saprolite under grassland replicate 1 | place: USA:California | collected 2016-06-15
TGCTCAGCGCCGGCGACCGCGGCGGCGATGTCGGCCGCCGACCCCAGGTAGCGCTCGGAGACCATCTTCGGCCTGCCATCGACGCGGGCCATCTCGCGCAGGTACCAGTAGGTGTGCCCGCCGATCTTCTTCGGGTACAAGCTTGCCATAAGATTAGGTCATACACCATTTCACAGATCACCGGGGGGACGTTCGCCGAACCTATCGCAGGTCAGGACACCACAACGACCACAGCGGTCACAAGATGATCAAGACATCCCCGAAACTGAGGCTAGCGCGGGGACCGGGACGGTGATCCACTCCTGGGGCGGGTGCGTCTTGGTGCTCACGCCCCGGCCGACCGGTGCCAGCGGCGACCAGCGGCCACGAGCTGGGGTGGTCCGCAGTCGGCCGCTGGCGGCGTGGCCCTTGTAGGCCGGGTTGGTCAGCAGCTGCCGGATGGTGGTCGCCCGCCAGATCGGCTTGCCGGTCGGGGTCGGCACGCCTTGGGCCGTCAGCCGCGCGGCCAGCCGGTGCAGGGTCACCCCACCGGCCGCGTAGGCGGCAAACAGCTCCTGCACGACGGTGGAGGCGACCGGGTCGACCTGGACTGCTGCGGGATCACGGGGTCGCTGGGGGTGCAGCCGGTAGCCGTAGGGCGCCCGCGTCCACGGCAGCAGCTGCCCGCTGCGCAGCCGCGCCTGCCGGCCGCGTCGCATCCGGTCGGCGATCAGGGTCCGCTCGTATTCGGCGACCGCGCCGCGGATCTGGGTGACCAGCTGCTCGTGCGGGTCGTCTGTGAGCGGCCGATCGCAGAACACCACCGGCACGCCGCGGCGTTCCAGCTCCTCCAGCACCACCATCTGATGCACGAAGTTGCGGGCCAGCCGATCCGGCGCGGCAACCAGCACCAGGTCGAAGGCGGCCCGCGCCGCCTGGTCGCGGAGCGCGTCCAGGCCGGGACGGTTCAGCTTGGCGCCGCTGTAGCCGTCATCGCGGAAGATGTGCTCGGCGGCGACGGTCCACCCGTCGCGGGTCGCGACGTAGCTGTGCAGCTGGGTGACTTGCTGCTCGATGGTTTGGGCCTGCTGCTGCCGGTCGGTGGACACGCGCACGTACAACGCCACTCGCATCGGTCGCCCCTTGCTGCTCTGCTCCCGCCGCCGCCCAGCCCAACACCAGCTGGTACGCCCGATCCCACCGGTCCTGCCCGTCTGATTGTTCGCTGGTCTCCCGCCGGACCTCGAAGGTGCGCCGCATCCCCGCCCTCCCGCTGCCTGCTGCCTCAGTCGGAAGGGCTACACCCGCCGTTTGGCCGCAGCCGCAGCGGCCGCCGCCACCACGCCAGCCGAAGCTGGCCATAGCGGGTCCAGCAGAACTTGTCACTTGCGATCAAACCATTGAGCACAGCGTGAGCTGGCTCAAGCAGTGGCGCGCCATCGCCGCCCGCGACGACAAGCACGCCGCCAACTACCGCGTCGGCATGGTGATCTGCTCCCTGCTGCTGTGGCGCGGATGATCCATCAGACAGCACCTAATCTCCTTGCGTCACGAAGCCCTTTCGTCGGGGACGAGTAGTCTTCCTCCTATGGCCCGTAACCTCTATACTTGGGGTACAACAGGCGGCTTGTACTTCTCGGGGAGGTGCTGTCATTATCGTCGGCTGCCCCCTTTTGCGATGCATGTCTGCTCCGGCCGCGCTCTCACTGATGGTGTGAACCAGCGGAGTACCCGTGCGAATGTAAGGAAGTGGACTGTTCAGGCGGTGATGTAACGGACGTTCGGATCCCGAAAGAAGCTCTGCACCAGGTGCGGGAGCTATTGCAGCCGGTGCAGCGCGGCCAGCGCCTTGGCTTTGAGGTCGTCCAGGCCGTGGACACCTGCGCGGCCGATCCGATCGTGGGTGATGTGCTTCCACACCCACTCGTCAGGGTTCAGCTCCGGCGAGTAGCCCAGCAAGAAGCAGAGCCGCAGCCGACCGTTGGTCGACGCAGCGATCGCCTTAACCGCGTTGGATCGGTGCACCGGATGCCCATCGAGGACCAACAGCACCGGACCTTGGGCGTCGTTAAGCAACTGGCGGCAGAAGTCGAGGAAGGTGCGCGCGTTAAGGTTGCCGTCGTAGGCGGCAAATCGCAGCGCGCCCTTCGAGGTGACCGCCGAGATGAGGTTGACCCCAAACCGGTCGCAGGTGGTCGCCACCACCCGGGCACGGCCGACCGGCGCCCATGTGGTGCCTCCATGGTAGTCGGCGCGCACTCCGGCCTCGTCCGCGAAGTGGATCGTGGCGCCCAGTTGGGCGGCCTCCGCACGGATCTGGGGGTAGGTCTCGGCCTTCCAGCGTGCCACCGCCTCGGGGTTCTACTCCGTGGCGATACAGCGGCCGCTGCCGCGACAGCCCGACCTTACGCGGCAATCGCCCGCCGCTCACCTCCGACAGCCGCACGCCGAACTCCCGCAGAAGGTAAAGAAATATCGAATGCTTGCTCGGCGGTGATGCAATGAACTCCGGCGCAAGGTCAGTCGTCGCATGGCGGCTTCTGACAATGATTCTCTACGCATTGACTTTCGCCGGACTCGCCATCGCAGTCTTCGACAGCCTGGCAGAGAGTGTCGCTCCTCGGCGTATCCTGCTTCCATTGCTGCTTCCCTTGATCGTCTTCACCATCTGGTCCAACCGTCGCTTTCTGCATGTATTACATCCCGGAAGAGCGCCCGAGCCACCACCACCTGTCGACTTTGGCGACTTCCTTGAGTCCGATGACGCCAAGGACCTAATTGAGCAATTACCTCGAACTCTTGAGAAGTACACTCCTGAAGTGCGTAGTTTCTTTGCTTCTACCCTCCTGTTCCCTCGCGAATGTTTAGTTCGGGCCTTAGAGGAGGCTGACATCAAGGCGCACATACTTCAGCTCAGAGTCTCCCTAACTTTTGACACTACACTCCGCAGCTCAGACGTTGAAGCCAGCGCGGAAGCGAGCGCTTCGACCATCCATACAGAAGTGGAGGGCAAAACCGAGTCCGGTAAAGAAGACGACGACGCAGCAACGACCACGGGTTCCTCTCCAGCACTCATCGTACCAATCATGAGGACGAAGAAGGGAGCACTCCAAGACGCTCTCGATGTCGAAAACTTCAGCAACGCTAGCTTACCAACGCTATCACAGTCGGAAACAAAGGCTTTGATCGGATATGCCATCGCTGATCTATTCTGGAAGGCATATGTCGACCCAACAGGGCCTCTTAACCTGAAGGAGCTCGAGGATCGTTTCTCCGACAGGGAAGCAGCGCTCGGCCTGATCCTTGCGGCCGTTTACCATCGTGAACCGATCGACGACGATAAGCTCTATATGCTGAACTGGGTTCTCAGGCAGTACAAGCCCGCGAATCAAGAACGGGCGAGTTACCTCCTCCGAACTATAAAGTTTCTCGCTCGGCACTACATTATTGCCGTTGAGGTTCCACGACCGACAGGCAATCATCTAATTGTCAAGTATAGGAAGAGTCTGCCCCTTCATGCTCAAATAAAAACCCTGAAAGACAAGTGGAGGATATATCTCAGCTTGCGGCCTTATCGCTTGTCAATCCCACTCTGGCTGCCGTTCTTCTCTACGAGCTATCACTTTCGGATAATGGGTCCCCCCGGACAGTATGTTGAGGACCACTACCTCTTTCGCCGTCACGGTAGTGATGCGGACACCCTAATTACACAAGACTATCTCGAAGAGTTGTCGTCGGCATCTATGGGACGAATTGGCTCGATTGACCAAGGTTCGAGAGTCCATCCCTACCTGCGTGTGCGGAGTCCTCGAGGTTTGCCATATGCACATCTCTATACTCGCGATTTTCGCTTTGCCGAGCCCTTCAATCTGCGTACTGTTGTCGAGTTTGCCGAGATGCCACCTGGCGCTCTTGGTGGTGCCAGTCTTGTAGCCTTGGTTTCTGCTATCCTCGTCGTAACCTTCACCCTGCTAGGACCCCCCAACTCGAATTTGTCTGCGCTCATCCTTGCGGCGCCGGCTATTGCTGCTTCTTGGATGGGGGTTGCAGCAGACAATGAAAGTCTCCTACGTACATCGCTAACGACGCGTGTAGGACTTCTGGTATCAGGCCTGCTTTCGTTTCTTGGGGGACTTCTATACGTCATTCAAGCCAGGGGCAAGTGGCTCGGTCCTATTCCGAACGTATTGCTCTTTTCTGGACACGTGCACCTTCGGAATATGGACACGCGTTGGTTAGCGTTGAGCGGAGTAGCATCCTTCACTGCTGCTTATCTCGTTGGCACATCTGTTGTCCGAGCGCGTCGCTACATGAGGGATGTAAGACGAGGGAGCCGTATTGACATTTCAGATATACTTGACGATACTGTCAAAGAAACTCAATGATCATGAGGAGAGGAGAAATGAACGCCGAAGTTATGGAAGGCCAACGGCTAAGCAAGTCTCTGCCCAAGCTCTTTCGGAAGGACGGGTGGTTAGAGGAAGGTTCCTACTATGTAGATAAAGGCGAACCGGCCGCTAGCGAGGTGCCGGATCACAATCTAACTCGAGAAGAGGAAGCACGTGAGGTCGAGAGGATCTTTCAGCAGGCCGAGGCAACCGCCGCAGGATGGGGAAGCTTGACTCCCGAGCAGCGAAGAGCCATGGGAGCCCGAGCCCTTGAGCGCGTTCGTGAGTTGATGATAGAGGCTAAAATTGCACGCGAACGTCAGAGGTGAGCGCTGACTTGCAGATGGTCGCTTCTTTACGACAAGGCTGCAAACGAGCGCTATAGCTGTTGACGTTCCGACACTGTAGGCGCCCGCGCGAAGCACGTTCACCTAAATGGCTGGGTGGCCATGAGTGCGAATTTCTAATTGAACAGGTCGCTTATTGTTGCCTGGATGCTCATCGCTGCTGCCCGAGGATCCGCGGCATCCCTGATCGGACGCCCCACTACAATGTAGTCTGCCCCGCCGAGAAAGGCATTCCTCGGGGTTACAGCTCGCTTCTGGTCATCGGTTCTATTGGCAACCGGTCGGATGCCAGGAGCCACGATGAGAAACTTGTCACCGTACAACTCTCGGAGACTGGGCGCTTCGAGACCGGAAGAAATCACTCCATCGCACCCTATCTCGAGCGCCCGCCTTGCACGGGATAGAACCAGATCCTCAACTGAGACTTCAAACCCGAGGTCATCCAAGTCGCTTTGATCAAGACTCGTCAGGACCGTAACGGCAAGAATCTTAATACCATTCTTCGCTGCAACCGCTGCCTCCAGCATTGGGCCGTTGCCGTGAACGGTTGCAAAGGATGCACCGTAGTCCCTGAGCCGCATAACTGCCGCATGAACAGTTTCCGGCACGTCGAAGAACTTAAGATCGACGAAGACCTTCTTGTCCATTTCCACGAGCCGGTCAACAAGCTCGAAGTAATTCCCTGCCATGAATAGTTCTAGACCGAGCTTATAGAACATCACACTGTCGCCCAGAATATCTACCCACCGCAAAGCCTCATCGTGGCTGGGAACATCGAGCGCGAATATCAGCCGCTCCTTGGGAGGAATCGGCTTATTGGACAATAGCCGGTAGTCAGACGAAGTGGAGCTAGACATGCTTGCACCCTTGCGTAGCCTGTCTCGACGGTGATGAAGCCGGAGACTGGAGCTTACAGTAGGAACCCCAAAGCTCGCCTTCCGGAGTTGGGCGCGGTTGTGACGTTAGCGTCGATTGAGACCTTACCGGCCAACTTGGAGTCGGGCGCAGTCGTGTAGTGGCCTGAATCACATCCATGTAATTCGATTGTGAGGCCTTATAGCCTGCTCGTCAAGAAGGGTCGTGTAGAGCACCCGGCAGGCCGACGCAGTGGGAGATGGGACGCCAGTTCGCAGCTGCTTGCCGTGACCGTTCGCCCTCCCGGCTCGCACCCCAGCGCTACGGGACCCCTGCCCCCGCGGACCGGCTCTCGGGCGACCAGCTCGAACACCCATCCGCGAGGCGCTCTCGGCGACCTACCGGCACGGCGACCTCTTCGAGCGCGCATCGCCCACGCATACCGCCCCGCCATCACCCAGGACGAACTACACCAAACTCACCAGGCGATCGACCGCCACCTCGCCGCACTCGAGCGCCGCACGATGCGGGCCGACGCCTGTCACCCCCTGGCCATGCACCGTCTGTCGCTCCAGCGAATGGCCGACGGCGCTGCGCTTCGCCATTCACGAGGAGCCGGCCGGCGCGGTCTCCGGGCATGCGATCTACCGACTCAAGGGCGGGGGGACGACTCCGCCAACACGAGCATGATGCAGGTCACGGAGCTGACGGGGACGACCGGGCAGGCCGCCGCGGTGTGGCGCTTCCTCATCGACATCGACCTGCATCCTCGGCTCAGCTACGAGGTAGCGATCGATGAGCCGCTGCCGTACCTGCTGCTCAACGCACGAGCGGTGCGCTCGACAGTGGTCCACAGGCTGTGCGTGCAGCTGGTCGACGTCGACCGGCCAGTGGCGACGCCCCCGGTACGCAACGCCGCTGGAGGTGGTCTCCGAGGTCGAGGGCAGCTTCCGTCCATGGAACGCCGGGCATTACCGGCTGCAAGCCGACGGCGACTCGGTCACCTGCGAGCGCACGCGGGCCAGCGCCGATCTGCAGCAGCTGTCGCCGACCGAGCTGGGTGCGGTCTTGTTGGGCGGTAACGACGCTGGCGTCGCCAGCTGCCGCTGGTCGGGTCAGAGAGCTGCGGCCGGGTGCGGTAGCCCGCTGTACGGCCGCCTTCTGCGGCCAGCGGGAGCCGTTCTGCCCCGCCGGCGCAGCCTTCAACGCACATTAACGGTGGTTTGTTAGTTGAGGCTGGAAGCGGGAACGTAGAGGGCTGACCCATCGGCGCTGGAAGCGGAGGTGCCGCGATGACCAAGCGCCTTGCCTGCCCACCCGCCCCCGGCCCCCTGGAGGACTACGCCGCCCGGTTCGACGCGCTGTGGGGCTCGCTGGCCCAGCGGCGCGGCCTGCGCGACTACCTGCAGGGCCTGCTGCTGCCCCGCGATCGCAACAAGACCCTGACCGCCCTGGCCGACGCCGAGCCGATCACCGGCGCACAACACCGCCAGGTCCAGCGGCTGCAATGGTTCCTGTCGGAGTCGACCTGGGACCACCAGGCCGTCAACCAGCGGCGGATCGAGCTGCTGTGTGGGGATTCCACCACCGCGCCGCATGCTGCAGGGGTGCTGGTGATCGACGACACCGGCGACCGCAAGGACGGCCGCCACACCGCCCATGTGGCCCGCCAGTACCTTGGCTCGGTCGGCAAGACCGACAACGGCATCGTCGCGGTCACCAGCCTGTGGGCGGACGCGCGCTGCTACTGGCCGCTGCACGCGGTGCCCTACACGCCGGCGTCGCGGCTGGCCAGGGGCAAGACCGACCCGGGGTTTCGGACCAAGCCGCAGCTGGCGGCGGACCTGGTGGAGGCCGCCCAAAAGGCCAAGATCCCGTTCCGGGCGGTGGTGGCCGACTGCTTCTACGGCGACAACATCGGCTTTGTCGAGGCGCTGGGTCGCGCCGGCGTGCGGTTCGTGCTGGCGCTCAAGCCCCGCAAGGGCACCTGGGCGCCGGCCGAGGCCGCCCACACCCCGGTGGAGGCCGCCCGCGAGCTCGACTGGGGTGGCCCTGGCCGGCCCGGCCCATGGCGGCGGGTCGTCCGCCGCTTCCGCGACGGCCACACCAAGACCTGGTGGGCCGCCGACGCGGTGCTTGGCGGCTGGGGCCCGGACCGGCCGCACCGGCTGGTGGTGGCCACCACCGACCCAGCGCGCCTGCCCAAGCTGACCACCTGGTACCTGCTGTGCAACCTGGCGCGTCCCGCCTCGCGCCGCGCCCAGCAGGCCCAGCTCGGCGAGATCGTGGCCACCTACGGGCTGCGCAACTGGGTCGAGCAGGGCTACAAGCAGGTCAAGGACGAGCTCGGCTGGGCCGACTTCCAGGTCCGCTCCGACCGGGCGATCCGGCGGCACTGGACGCTGGTGTGCTGCGCGTTCTCGTTTTGCTGGCACGCCGCCAAGGCCCAGGCGGCGCCAGCCGCCACGCCTGCGCTGCCTGCTGCCACGCCAGCGTCTGCGTCGTCGGCGCCGGCCGCCCAGGCGGCCGCGCGGGGGGCCCGGAAACGTCGCGATCCCGACCGTGGCCACCGCGCCGGTGGGCGTGGTGGTGTCGTGGCCGCAGGCGCTGCGTCGGGTTCGGGCGTGGCTGGCCCCATGGGTGTGGCTTGGGCGTTGCTGGCGCGGATGGTCGGCCAGCCCGCCGCCCCGGCAGTTGCAGCAGGCGCTTGAGTGGGTTTGGGCCGGCCGCCCGCTGTACCTCTACCTTCCGCCCTAGTCAACAAACCACCGCTAACGACGTTGGGTCCGAGGGAGGCGTTCGCTCATCAGGCGCGGCACGACGTGCGCTCTCGGCCGCGCCGCTGCTCCTCCGCGAGGGCCTCGATCGAGGCCTTGCAGCGCCAGTTCGGCCACAAGGACGGCGGTGCAGACTCTGAACCGATATGGGCATCTGTACCCCGATGAGCTGGATTCGCTGGCGAGCGGCTGGAAGCGGTCCACGACCGGGCCCGCTCGGAGGAAGCGACGACACCAGCGCGACCCAGGGGCGCCCGACCGTGGTCCAGATAGGAACAGCCGCAGGTCACTGACCTCCGGCCGTAGTGGACCTGACACCCCGAAGGTGAACCGGCCACCCAGGCGAAGCGTTGACCCTTCGACCCCGGACGGTTCAGTCTGAGATTGTTCGTACCTGTTGGTGGCGACTCCCGCAACGACTGATACGTGAGAGATCGCGTTACATAAACAGGCGGAACGGATAGGGTCCAGGGTCGATCGTGGGCATTCGTTTTAACGTCCGTGCGAGGGTTTTTGCGTAATCGAGAGTTGTGGGCAGGTAGTCATATAACGAGTCGTTGTTCCAGTTCATCTTGCTCAGCGCCAGCACCTCGCGGGCGAATTCGGCGGCGGGTCCTTGGCCCGCATGACGTGTCAGCAGCAAGGGGCGGGGAATCCCACGCTGCTCCTTGAAGAAGTTCGCGCCACCAACGGCGCTTGGCGCATTGCCCTGTATCCAGAGCAAGACCTCGGTACCACTCAAGTAGACCATGGTGCCGCGGTGGACCGGGAACCGGTCAGGTCGGCTCCGCTCGCTTTTCCACCTTGGCTTCAGGAGGCGGACACCACGCCAAGCTGAGCTCGATTGGATCTGGACGAGTTCGATTTCGCGCTTGCCGGCGGCGTTCCAGGCGTCGAAGCAGCCGTCGATCTCCTCAGCTTTGAATGTTGTGGTCTTATGGACGACGAGCCGACGCGGCAGTCGACCAGCGTGACGGTCCTGATAGAGCCGGGCGCTGCGGGCCATCACCGCGCGCATGTCAGCGCGGCTGAGGAAGGGGTTGTCCCCTTCGATGGTGGCGCCCTCGGCCTCGTAGGCGATGAATTCAAGCCCACCGCCCTCGGAGTCAAAGACCTGGCTGCAGCACGTCACAAAGCGCGGCAGGCCGGTGCTGTCGGGTCGGAGTGCATAGGACAGACCGATGTAGGCCGTGTCGGGTTCCATGTCGGCGAGCTTCCAGGGTGTCCCGCCAGCCTTGGCATAAAGCGCGATGCCGAGCCGCCAGCCGACGCTACAGCGGCAGAAGTACTCCAGCGCCTGGTCTTCGCGGATGATCTGTGTGGTGAGATTCCGGCTAGCAGCGATGGCCTTGACGTAGTCGTGCAGGTCGAAGTCCTCGTCATCACGACCGGCAAAAGCCGCTTCCCAGCGAGATGGCAGGAAGATCGCGGCCACATCGAAGCCGGTACGGTGTTGGTCGAGCTGGCTGAGCGCGCGGCCGAGCGCTTCGGCCAGGCTGCGGTGCGGGTCAGGCTGACATTGGATGGCTTCGTCGAGTTCACCAGGCAGCTCAAGTTGGGTGCTGCCACCGGCCAGGGCAAGCTGAGCACCGAAGACCTTGGGAAAGCCGGGGAACTTCGGGAGGTATGCCTGACGTTCGCGTGGTTTCTGTGGTGTGGCGAGTTCTTCGATGAGGCCGGTCAACCTGACCGTCTCACCTGCTGGCGTCACGGTCGCCAGCCGGATGGTCGATAGCGCGGAGCCGAGCAGTCGCTTGCTGTACGGGCCGAACTCCGCGAGGCCCTGCAGCGGGTGTGGATGGTGCTGGGCAGGGTCGATGGGGTCGAAGACGAGCTGTGGCTCCGGGAGTACCTGAAAGGCCGGGAATGCAGTCGTATCGGAGTCGATCTGACGCATCAGGCTACCTCCCGCCGGCCGAATCGTTGGGTTGCGACCAGCAGTAGGCGCTCTGCCGTGCAAGACGGAAACAGGCATCGATGCCCGCCTCGTCGGTGAGTCCGAATGCGTGCAAGTCGATGGTCGATGCCCCGCCGGTGAGCACGTCGACCCATGCCTGCAGCAAGGTGTTCCACTCTCGGTTGTATCGGCGTACGTGGTGCTCACGGATGAAGGCCATGCGCTGCTGGTCGTAGTCTTGGCGGCGCTCTGGATCAGGGTCTCGCGACACCCACACGGTGGGCTCAAGCAGCAGCCAGCAGCGACCAAAGCGATATTCGAGACGGATCTTGAGAGCTTCCGCCCAGCCAAGCGGCGTGCCGGCCACCTGGCCGCTGAGCTTGCCGGGCGCCTTGCGGAGCGGGGTCAGCGCGGGGTCATTCGTCCTGTTGGATGGGACAACCAGGACATGCCGACGTCGGCGCCTGAGCGCAACCAGGGGTCGCTCGTGTCCAAGCGCCGCAGTGATGGCGTCGTAGCACAGACCCAGATCTGCGGAGTCGGGGCTATGGAAGCGGTCAAGTTCGATCGAGGCCAGACCCATGCCAGTGATGCCGAACGGCTCGAACGCCTTTCGGATGGCGGTATCGCTGCCGAAGGCGATCACCCCGTCGGTACGGCGTGCAGCTATGACCTGGACACCGGCAACCTTGATCGCCTCCCGTGCCTGCCCTGTATCGCCGATGCCGCAGCTCACCAGTCGAGCAGAGCTAGGAACCTCAAGTAGCGGAAGCGCATTGAGCCGAACGGCCGGGAACGGCCCAGGCCCGCGACTTGGGACGGGCGAGGGGGCGAGCCGCGTAGAAGGCCGCGCCTGCTCCATGACCACACGCACGTCGGCGGGGAACTCGAACAACCCCTCCAGCCTGCCGAACAGCTCGTCAAACGCTTCGATCTCAATCAGGTGAGCCTTGACCCCAGCCTGATGGCTACGGTCGAGCAGCTCGGTGACCCGTTCTGGTGGGCGCTCACCATGCCGGACAAACCAGAACAGGCCATGCGGGAACGGGGTAGGTGCGTCAAGGGCGGCGAGAAGGGTACCCATGACCGATTCGTCGCGACCGCTGTAGCCAACTACCGCCAACCCAAACCGACGACATGCCTCAAGCAACGCCGCGCGGAGCTTCTTGTCCTGATTCTGCAACTCGGCGGTGGTGTTCTTCAGTCGAGTGGAATGGAAGTCGCCATGGAGCTTGACCAGCAACGGGAACCGTGAATCCGCGAGCGCCTGCTGGGCCCGCTCATGCCGCTCAAGATCGGCCACCGTCAGCTTCGTGGTTGTCGCGAACAGCCGAGAGGTCGCGGTCTCGATGAGCTGGTCGAAGTTGGTGGTCCACACTACGCTCGCCTTGCCCATGCGAAACAGCGCTGCCAACACCAGATGCCCATAAGACGGCGTGGCATCGACCATCGCACGGTCGAGATAGCGGCGACGGTCCTCCTCATCGGGATAGGTCCGCTCGAACAGGACCGCGTACTCATCGGCAGCCCCAATACGTGGGTAGGCGGGATCATCATCGAAGTACCGCTCCAGCCGCTGGCGAAGCACCTGATCACCCAGATCAATGGCGGTCACCGGGATGTTGTTCTCCGAGCAGTACAGGCGGCGCTTGAACTCCAGAATCATCTGCCCAGCCGTCGCGATGCCAGCCGCAGCCGACGTCCCGGCGCCAAGGAACCACATAAGGTTCGGTGCCCGAAGATGATGCAGCCGAACGAACTCCCCCACGGCAAGCGCGGCATCCGCCTCGCCCGACCCCGCGGCAACGCCGCCTCGACTCCCCATCAACCCATCCTGTCCGCTTCGACCTTGACAGCGTGCGGAAGAGTACAGCGTCCAAGCCGACGCGGAAGCGCGGACACTCCGGGAAACTGATAGGCGGAGACCAGCATGTCTCCTGCTTGTATGCCCGGCGCGCCATACGTCGCCAGAACGGGAGCCAGGTCGGCAGAGACAGGACGGTCATCCATCGGGCTACTTCATCCTTATTCGCCTACAGAGCCAGAACCCGGCAAGGCTAGCATCGTTGGCCCCGAAGTGGACAAGCTCACCGCGAGGCTGAAGTCGCCCAAGCCTACGAGCGCCACCAGTCCGAGCACACCGACCAGACCGGCGCGCTCGGATATTCACCGCGAATACCCGCCGTACCGCTCCCAACCACGGCGAGGCATCCGTAGAGGCCTTCGGCATGCGCAGCCGCTTGAAGGGCTTCGACTGATAGGCGGATTTGGCTAAACTCAGGACGTGGTGTACCTTTCGGCGCGTGCCGGGCGGGAGACCGCCTTACGATGTTGGATCTGATGGACACGCTCGCTCATGGGGCGCGGCAGAAGACCTCCTGGGCGCGGCGTGCGTGGCTGCTCGCTTGGCTCGTGGCCGTCGTGATGCTGGCTGCTGGCTGTGCGGGCGTGAGCAAGGGCGAGCCAGCGGCGACGGGCACTACCACCGCACCCGCTTCGAGTTCGGCGTCTCAGGCTGCGACTGAAGACACCGTTCTGTCGGCTTACCGGGCGTTCTGGGATGACGTGGTTGCGGCTGGGCGGAAGGCGGACTGGCAGTCGCCGCGGCTGGCGGACCATGCGGCGGGGCAGGCGCTGCAGCAGGTCAGGGACCACTACAAGGCACTGCGGGCCGCTGGGCTGGTGGACCTAGGGACAGTCACGCTGCATCCGAAGGTCGTGTCGCTGGCGGAGGGGACGGCGACGGTGAGCGACTGCGTGGACGTGAGCCGGCTCCTTCGGCATGACGCGAAGACGCTCGAGCTCAGGGAGACGCCGGACCCTCGACCCGACGCGGGCGTGGCGACACTGACGCTCAGCGGCGGGGTCTGGAAGGTGACCAGGACCGAGCAGAGGGGCAAGTGCCCGTGAGGAGACCGTCACCTGCCGCCCTCCTGCTCGTGCCGCCGCTTGTGATCGGGATCGCCGCTCCGGCGGTGGCGGACCAGCCGGTATTCACCGAGGACCCGACCGGGGTTGGGGTTCAGGTCAGCACGAACAGCGTCCCGGACAGCACGAGCGACCAGAAGCCCGCCGATCCGAAGGTCACGCACGTGTCGTGCCAGTACACCGTTGGGCAGGGCGCGGGCGGGCTGATCCTGCGTGGGGTGTGCTCCGATGGGACGGCTGCAGCGGCGACGTTCGATCAGTTCGGGAACGGCCAAGTCGCCAATCAGCCGTTCCCAACCCCACCGCCAGGGCAACCGCAACCGCCGGCAGGGCCGGCGGTTACGCCGGAGATGCTGGCGCAGCGGGCGTACCAGTTCCTGCCGCTGCCAGCGCCGATCATCCGCACCAACCCGCCGCCGACGCGGGAGCAGCTCGTGAATCTGCCCACGCTGCTCTGGGTTGACCAGGCGACCTGGGGGGCGCGGACGGCGACCGCGAGCGTTCCTGGGCTGGCGGTGACGCTGACCGCGGTGCCGGTGACGGTAACCTGGCGCATGGGCGATGGCGGCGTGGTGGTCTGCCACGGGCCGGGAGCGCCGTTCGATCCGAGCGCCGGTCGGCAGGGTCAGCCTGGCGCCTGCTCCTATACCTACTGGCGCGCCTCGGCGGGCGCTCCGGCGGGTCGGTTCACGGTGACCGCGACGACCACCTGGCGGATCACCTGGACGGCTACCGGCGCGGCGGGCGCCGGCACCCTTCCCCCACTCTCCCGCTCCTCGCAGACGGCCCTTCGAGTCGCGGAGGTCCAAGCGATCAACACCCACTGACCACCCCAAACAGCATTCACACCGAAGGAGCTACGGTGGCCCCCACGACCACGCTCCCTACTTCACCACGCCATGCGACGCCCTCGTCGCTGCGCATCGCGCCGGCACCTCGTCGGCGCTCCATGCCCTGGATCGCTCTTGGCGTGCTGCTGGTCCTCGGCTGCGCGCTGGCGTTTGGGGTCGTCTCCAGCAGGCTGGGCGAGCGCCAAGCGGTGCTCGCCGTCGCACGCGAGGTTCCTGCCGGTCAGGTCCTCTCTGTTGGTGACCTGGCCACGGTCAACGTCACTGTTGATCCTGGACTTCGCCCGGTCCCAGCCTCCGAGCGGCCGAGCGTCGTTGGGCGGCCGGCGGCGGTACCGCTCGTGCCGGGAACGCTGCTGACATCTGGCGACCTGGGCGCGCCGGCTGGTCTCGGACCTGACCAGGCGATCGTCGCGTTGGCGTTGAAGGCTGGGCGGTTCCCGCCGGCCCTGACGCCTGGCGCGCAGGTGATGGTCGTTGACACGGGCACCGCGGACGCGGCGACGCCCTCCGATGGCTCGTCCGCGGTGTTGGACGACTCGCCGTTGGCGTCCTCGGCAACGGTCGTGGAGGTCGACCGACCTGCCGATGAGGCACAGGACTCGACGGTCGTGTCGGTGCGGGTGCCGGCTTCCGCCGCCCGGCGCGTGGCCTCGGCCGGTGCCGCGGACCGGGTCGCATTGGTGTTGTTGGCACCCAAGTCATGAGCCTGATCGTGCTCATCTCGCTGAAGAACTCGCCTGGAGTGACCACCACAGCGCTGGCGCTGGGGGCGGTCTGGCCACCGGAGCGGCGCGTCCTGGTGGCCGAACTGGACCAGTCTGGCGGCGACCTCGCCAACAGATTCCGGCTCTCTGGTGAGCCGGGGTTGTTGGCGCTCGCCGCCGCGGCCAGGCGCCATGACCCGACACATCGGGTGTGGCAGTGCTGCCAGCGGCTGCCTGGTGGGCTGGCGGTGCTGAGCGGACCGGAGACCGCCGAGCAGGCACGCAACGCCCTGGCCGTGTCTCGCCTCGCGGAAGCCCTCGCCGGGGTGGACGCCGACGTGCTGGCCGACTGCGGACGGTTCGATCCTCGTTCGCCGGCGCTGGACGTGATCCGCCGGGCGGACGTGGCGGTCCTCGTCGTCCGGCCGGTGTACGCGGAGCTGAAGCGGCTCCTCGGCACGCTGCCAGCCCTGCGCCAGATCGGCACACGCCTGGCGGTGGTGCTAGTCGGCAAGGGTAGTTACCCGCCCGCCGAAGTCGCGGAAGCGCTCGGGATTGAAGTCCTTGGCGTGCTGCCGTTCGACCCGCAGGGAGCGGCAGCGCTCGGAGGGGCACCGACGACCAAGGCCGTCCTGCGGCGCAGCCCGCTCCTGCGCCACGCCCATGGGCTGGTGCCGCCGCTGTTGGGACGGTTGCCAGGCGTGACTAGACGCCAGGCGAGCCCCTCCACGACACGCACAAGGAGAAGCTCCGCCGCGCCACGCCCAGGGCGGGAGGTCCTCCAGTGACGGTCCAGAGCAACGGCCACCGTCCCGACAGTGGCGTGCGCCAGCGCCACGCCGCGCTCATCGCGCGGATCTGCGACGAGGTGACCGAGCGCCTGACGGAGCGACGGCGGGCCGACGAGGCCATCGGGGCGCCACCGCTAGACGAGGCCGATCAGCGGGCCTTCGCCCGGCAGCTCATCAACCAGGCGCTGGAGGCGGAAGCCCGCCTGGCGATGGCCGGCCACCGCGAGATCTTCCCCGTCGCGGACGAGGACGAGATCGCTCGCGCGGTTCACGACCTGCTGTTCGGCCTCGGCCCGCTCCAGCGACTGCTCGACGATCCCGCCATCGAGACCATCAACGCCAATGGCTGCGACAGCGTCTGGGTCCGCCACGCCGGCGGAGGCCGCGTGCAGGTGGAGCCGATCGCCAGCTCGGACGACGAGCTGATCGAGCTGATCCGGCTGGCGGCGGCCCGCTTCGGCCTGGTGGAGCGCCGCTTCGACCTGGCCGCTCCCCTGCTGGACCTTCGACTCCCGGACGGCAGCCGCCTGTTCGCCGCCATGGCGGTGGCCGCCAGGCCGGCGCTGTCGATCCGGCGCCACCGCTTCGCCAGGCTCGACCTGGACGACCTCGCCGAGCGCGGCACGGTGACGCCGTCGGTCCGGGGGTTCCTCGGCGCGTCGGTCCGGGCCGGGCTCAACACCCTGGTGTGCGGCGAGACGGGTGCCGGCAAGACCACCCTGGTTCGTGCGCTCGCTTCGGAGATCCCGCGCGACGAGCGGCTGATCACCATCGAGGACACGCTCGAGCTGGGGCTGGACCGGGATCCCGAGCGGCACGCCAACGTGACCGCGCTGGAGGCGCGCCCACCCAACGTCGAAGGCGAGGGCGAGGTCACCATGGCCGCGCTGGTGCGGGCTGCCCTGCGGATGGACCCAGATCGGGTGATCGTCGGCGAGGTCCGCGGCGACGAGGTCATTCCCATGCTCAACGCGATGTCGCAGGGCAACGACGGTTCGATGTGCACCATCCACGCCAACTCGTCGGCGGGCGCGTTCGACAAGCTGGCCACCTACGCGGTCCAGACCCCCGAACGGCTGGGGCTTGAGGCGACGAACCTGTTGATCGCCAACGCCGTCGACCTGGTCGTTCATCTCGCCTACGACCGCTCGTCCGGACGCCGCGTGGTCGACTCGGTCCGAGAGGTCACCGGAGCGGACGGCCCGCTGGTCGCCTCCAACGAGGTGTGGCGACCCGGCCCTGACGGTCAGCCACTCCCCGGAGCGCCGCTGCGCGAGCAGACCCTGGACCGGCTGGCAAGCGCCGGCTTCGTGGGGGACTGGTCCGACGGTCCGGGGTGGTGGCGATGATCGCGCTGGCGATGCTGTGCGGCGCCGGGGTCGGCCTTGGCCTGGTGCTGATCGTTGCCGGATGGCGCGGGGTGACCGGGCCGCGCCTCGCGCTCGGCCAGTGGTTGGCGCTGCGGGTGCAGCGGCCAGTGCTGCGCTTGGGGCTTGCGGCCGGCGCCGGGGTGATCGTTGGCTTTGCCACTGGCTGGCTGGTCGGCGCGCTGGCGGCGGCGATGTTCGGGGCGGTCGCGCCGGAGCTGCTGGGTGGCGGCCGCGCACGGCAGGCGGAGACGGAGCGGATCGAGGCGGTGGCGGCGTGGGTCGAGTTGCTGCGCGACACCCTGGCGGGTGCCGCCGGGATCGAGCAGGCGATCATTGCCAGCGCCGCGGCGGCGCCGGCACCGATCCGGGCGCAGGTCACCGGGCTGGGTGTGCGGCTGGAGCGCGAGCGGCTGGTGCCCGCGCTGCGGGCGTTCGCCGACGAGCTGGCCGACCCCACCGTGGACCTGGTGGTCGTCGCCTTGACGCTGGCCAGCCAGCGGCGCGCCCGCCGCCTGGGCGAGCTGCTCGGCGCGCTCGCGCAGGCCACCAGGGACCGTGCCACCATGCGGCTCCGCGTGGAGGCGAGCCGGGCGCGGCTGCGGACCTCGGTGCGGGTCATCGTCGGCACCACGCTGGGCGTCATGGCCGGGCTGGTGGTCCTCAACCGCGGCTACCTCAGTCCCTACGACTCCGCGCTGGGCCAGCTCGTGCTCGGCCTGGTCGCCTTCCTGCTCGCCGCCGCGATGTGGTGGCTGGCGCGCCTGGGCCGGCTGGACGACTCCCACCGCCTCGCCGTGACGAGGGAGACGGGCCGATGATCGCCATGCTGCTGCTCGGCGCCGGGTTCGGCCTCGGCTTGCTGGCGCTCTTGAGAGGGCTCTTTCCTCCGCGGCCATCCCTTGCCGCGGAGCTGGCCTCAAGCCCGGAGCCGCCGCCTGCCGAGGCCGGCTCTGGCAGGCTATCCGGGCTGGTGGGCGCTCCGCTGTCCCGGCTGGCCGCCGGGTTCGGGTTCAGCCTCCCTCGCATCCGCCGCGACCTCGCGGTCACCGGCGTGCCGCTGGAGCGGCACATGGCCGAGAAGGTCACCCTCGCCCTCTTCGGACTGCTGCTGGCTCCGGGAGCAGCCGCCGCGCTGGCGGTGGTGGGCGTGCGCCTGCCGCTGGCGATCCCGTTATGGGCGGCGGTCGGGCTTGGCATCGGGGGGTTCATCCTCCCGGACCTTGGGCTACTGGCGGACGCGGCGGCGCTGCGCCGCGAGTACCGGCGCACGCTCAGCCTCATCCTCGACCTGACGGTGATCTCGCTGGCCGGCGGCGCCGGGGTCGAGGGAGCGCTTACCGATGCGGCAGCGAACGCCGGGCAGGGCATCCCGGCCACCAGGCTGCAACGAGCGCTGGAGGAGGCGCGCCTACGACGGGAGCCGCCCTGGACCGCGCTCGGGCGCCTGGGCGAGGAACTGGCCGTGCCCGAACTCGTCGAGCTGTCGGCCAGCCTCGGCGTCGCCGGCACCGAGGGCGCTCGGGTCCGCCCATCGCTGGCGACCAAGGCCGCCTCGCTGCGCGTCCACGAGCTAACGGCGACCGAAGCCTCCGCGCAAGCCGCCACCGAGCGGATGAGCCTTCCGGTCGTGCTGCTGTTCGCCGCCTTCCTGGTGTTCATCGGCTTCCCGGCGATCGCCCGCGTTCTGGACGGGCTGTAAGGAGGAGGTACGCACAATGCTCCCAGACGGGATCCCAGAGACTGCGCTGCTCAAGGCGTTGCTGGTCCAGCTCCGCGCCCGCCTCGCCGCGCTGAGCCGCGAGGGTGGCTACTCCACCGAGACCGTGATCGTCACGGCGGTGCTGCTGGCCGCCGCCCTCACCGCAGTCGGCTACATCGCGAACAAGATCATCAAAAAGGCCAAGGGCCTCTCGGTTGAGTAGGAAAGCGGCCACCTCACCGTCCATTGGTGATCGCCGCGCCGAGCGCGGCGCCGCGACGACCGAGCTGGTGGTCGCTACGCCGCTGCTGCTGTTGCTGGTGCTGCTGGTTGTGCAGTTCGCGCTGTGGGAGCACGCGATCCACATCGCCGATGCGGCGGCGCAGGAAGGCGCCAGAGCGGCGCGGCTGGAGGGCGGGACAGCGGCTGATGGGGCGGAGCGCGCCCGCGAGTTCCTCGCCCAGCTCAGCCCGACGATCCTCGTCCATCCCCAGGTCACCGCACGTCGCACCGCTGACACCGCCCAGGTCGAGATCACTGGCCAGGTCATGGCAGTCTTGCCCGGCATGCGGCTTCCAGTCCGAGCCACGAGTCAGGGCGTCGTCGAGGTCTTCCGGCCCCCGGCGCACACGCCATGAGCGACCTCACCGGCCGGCCAGCACGCAGATGGCTGAGACGACGCGATGCGCGCGGGAGCGCAACCCTCGAGCTGGTGCTGGCCGCCCCGCTCCTGCTGCTGTTCATCCTGCTCGCGGTGGGCGCCGGCCGGCTTGCGACGGCCCGCGCCGATGTGGACGGCGCCGCCAGAGCGGCGGCCCGCGCGGCATCGGTTCGCCGCGACCCTGCCAGTGCCAGCGCCGCCGCGCGGCAGACGGTGGCCGCGACCCTGGCGGAGCGGCGCGTCACCTGCCGGCAGCTCGACCTCACCATCGATGCCCGAGCCTTCCGCCCTGGCGGCTGGGTCGCGGTCGACCTGACCTGCACCGTCGGCCTGTCCGATCTCATGCTGCTCCGCCTGCCAGCGTCCAGGGCGATCCACACCCGCTTCGTCGAAAGCGTCGACACGTTCAGAGGACCAGCCACATGAGCACGATCTCCCGCGACGAGCGCGGGCAAGTCATGGCATTCGTGGTCGTCATCGTCATGGCGCTGCTGCTGTTCGTCGCCCTGGTGTTCGACGGCGGCCTGATCCTGGCCGCCAAGCGCCGCGCGATCAACGAGGCTGAGGCGGCGGCCCGAGCCGGCGCCCAGGCAATCGCCACCAACACCTACCGGACCACCGGCCGCCTCGTCCTCGACCCGGTCCAAGCCCGAGCGGCGGCCCGCACCTATCTCGCCCAGACCGGCGACCACGGGAACGTCCAGGTCACAGGCGACCGCGTGGTGGTGACCGTCAACCTCACCCAGCGCATGCAACTCCTCCGCTTGGTAGGCATCGGGGACGTGCAGCTCCACGGCCGTGGCGCCGCCGTGGCGGTCCACGGCGTGGAGGGAGCCGAATCATGAACGCGCTTGGTCGGATCGTCCGTGGGCTCGCGGCCCTGGCGACGCTGGTCGCACTGCTGATCGGTGTTCCGTGGGCACTGTGGCACTTCATCGGCTGGCCGCTCCCCCACGCCCTCCCGACCTGGGATCAGGTCAGCCAGGCGCTCACCAGCAACGGCATCCCGGACGAGCTGCTGTTCAACTCACTGGCGGTAGTGTGCTGGGCCGCCTGGGCCGCCCTGGCCCTCTCCGTCGCCGTGGAGATCCCGGCAGCGGTCGGCGGCGTTGCCGCGCACCGTGTCCCGCTCGCAGGACCGATGCAGATCTTCGCCCGCCACCTGGTCGCCGCAGCCCTGCTGCTTCTCCCTCCTGTCAGCTCGCGCCCGGCCCTGGCCTCGCCGTCCTCATCCGTCGCCTTGGCGGCACCGGTCGCCGCCGCGTTCTCGCCGGTCCATGACCATAAAACGACGCATCACCCAACCGGCACGACGGTCAGGTCCGCGCTGCGAGCCCGGACCGCCGGTCGGGATGAGGAGCTGCCGCGTCATCGAGTCGCGCCGAAGGAGACGTTGTGGGGGCTGGCGGACCGATACCTCGGCAACCCCCTACGTTGGCGGGAGATCTTCGACCTCAACCAAGGACGGCCCCAGCCCGACGGGGAGCAGCTCGTCGACGAGGACCTGCTCAGGCCTGGGTGGGTACTGCTCCTCCCCGGCGACGCCCACGTCGCCGCCCCTCCAACCGAGGCCCCTGGCAACGGTGCCGGACCGCGGGTCGAGCGCCCATCGACCACGACCGAGCCCAGCCAGCCAGAGCCGAACTCGCCGACGCCGCCACCGAGCCGCGACCATCCTGGCGGCCAGGCACCCGCAACCACCTCTTCGCCAGAACACGAGCGGCACCACGCCCCGAGCCCGATCGTCCAGCTTCCACTCGGCGGGGTCGTCGGGCTGTCGCTGGCGCTGGCGATCAGCGCCGCGCTGGCGGCCGCTCGGCTGCACCGCCGCCGTCGCTGGCAACCGTCAGAACCCACGCCAGGCCTGGCGGACCACGATCCCCTGGTCACCGACACCGTCGATCGCCTGGTCCGTGCCGCACAAGCCGCGAGCAAGCGCGGAGACGACTCGGCCGATGAGGACGAGCCCCAGCCCAAACCACCGCCAGCGGCCACGCCGCCAGCGTTCGGTGTGCTCACCGTCGGCTACCGCGACGGCAGGGAACTGACGCTGAATCTCCCGGCCACCGGCGGCTTGGCGCTGGACGGCCCAGGAGCCCTGGCCGCCATCCGCGCCATGGTGGTCACCGCGCTCGCGCGCCAGCCCGAGCCCGACGTTGAGGTGGTGGTCGCCGGCGCCGACCTGGCACAGCGGCTCCTGCCCGGAGTCGACAGCGTGCATGGCTTGGAGACTGTCGCCGACCTCGACGCCGCGCTGCGCCGACTGGAGGTCGAAGCGCTCTACCGAGCCCGGCTGCTCGATGACGCCGAGATCAGCCACATCGACCAGTTCCGCAACGAGCACCCCAGCGAACCGCTCCCCCTCCTGCTCCTCGTCGCCAGCACGCTGCCCACGGTGCTCGCCGGTCGCCTCGCCGCGCTGCTGGAGTCCGGCCAGGGCTTCGGGCTCGCCGCCATCATCCTCGGCGACCCCATCGGGATGGAAGCGATCGAGGTCGACACCGATGGGACGGTGACCGCGGCTCCGGACGAGCAGGGTCCGCTCCAGGAGCTGCGCGGCGCGCACATGATGATGCTCCACCCGGATCAGGGCCAGGAGGCCCTCGCGATGGTGGCGGCCAGCCACGGCGAGCCGCCGGTACCGCTCACCGATGACTCCCCCGACCCGGATACCCCGGCGACCTCCCGGTTCGATGCAGCCAAGTTGCTCGCGCCAGCCGGCGATACGCCTCGGCCGGTCCAGGTCCGCCTCCTCGGGACCGTCCGCATCGAGGCGAACGGCGTGGAAATCCGCAAGGGACTCCGCGGCGCCGCCCGCGAGTTCCTCGCCCTGCTGCTCGCCCACCCGGACGGCGTTGACGCGGAAGTCGCCGCCGAGGCCCTGTGGCCGGACGCCCCAGCGCCCCGCGGCGTCGAACGGTTGCGGACCGCGCTGGGCAACCTGCGCTCCACGCTGCGCAGCGCCACCGGGATGGAGAAGGCGGTGGTCGTCAGCTACGCGGCCGGCCACTATCAGGTCCAGCTCGACCTGATCGACGCGGACCTCTGGCGCTTCGAGGCCGCCCTCGCCGAAGTGGCCGATGCCGGCGAGCCCGCAGCCCGAAGCGCCGCGCTCCAGAAGGCGGTTGGAGCCTATGGTGGCGACCTGGCGGAGGGTGAACAGTACGGCTGGGCGGAGCGGTTCCGAGAGGGGCTACGGCGCCGCGCCCTCGACGCCGCCTCCAACCTCGCCGACCTCCACGAGCGCGACGGCGACACCCGCGCCGCCCTCGCAGTCTTGGAGCGGGCGGTCACCTGGGACCCCTACGCTGAGGAGCTGTACCGACGCCTCATGCGCCTGAACGCCGCCATCGGCCGGACGGACGAGCTCCGCGGCGTGTTCCAGCGCCTCACCAGCCACCTCAACGAACTCGACGCCGACCCCGACGACACCACCCGTCGTCTCTTCGAGGAACTCACCGGCCCAGCACGGAGACGCAGGCGCTGATCAGTCGGGTCGCGACTATTCACGGTGAATACTCCGGCGTGCTCATCATCCATATCCTGATCCTGCGCGGGTCGTCTCATACCTGACGCCAGAAGGCGGGCGGTCCAGACCGAAGACACCCACGCGTTTCTGGAACTCGTCATACGCCAGGTCGGGTGCCCACTGCTGGCCGGGCGCGAGCACGACCCACACCCGCGCGTCGTCGGGAGGCCGGGCGGGCACGAAGTCCAGTTCCGACAGCAGCCGGTTGTCCTTGCGGGCGTTGCAGGGCTCACATGCCGGCAGCACGTTCCATCCTGCGTCCGGGCCGCCTCGGGAGAGCGGGATGAGTGGTCGAGGGTCAGCGCGTCGAACCGGCCGCCGCACAGATAGCAGGCGTGGTCAGCCGCTTGCAGGATCGCGACGGGTCGTAAGGCTGGGCCTCGTGCGCGCGCTCTGCGGCGGGCCGGCTTCATTGGGTCGGATCACTTCTGGGTTCGCAGCACGCGCGAGGCGCCTGGGTCAGCCCTCGACGCTGTCGAGGCCGCTGCGCCGCTTATGCGTTGTTGAACACACCGTCCGACTCTGCGCCTGGTTGCCGAACATGATCTCCTTGGCAGCCTCGAATATTCGACGGAGGCCTTAAAGAAGTCTAGGGCGTGGGCTTCTCGTTGGCCCATGACCTACGAGGGGGCATCAGCCCGCTCCGCCCCGATCGAGGTGACCGCCGTGAAGCTCCCCGCCATCGTTACCGGCGGGTCGGTCGCGACCGCCACTGGTTTGCTGGTGCCGCACCTGCCACCCCTTGTCGCTGGGGCGATGGTTGTGGCCGACCTCGCTGCCTTCGCCTGGTACGTGTGGTCGGTGACCAAGCGGCAGCGGCAGGCGCAGCAGGGCGCCCTCGAGCTCGTCCGCGAGTTGCGCGACGCGCGGGTCTCGGTCGTGGTCCGCGCCGACGGCGAGGTCCAGATCCAGCCGCAGCCGGCGACCGCTGACGCGGTGTCGCCGGGAGGTGAGCCACCCCCGGCGGCCTGACCCTCGCGCACGGCGTGGGCATGGGCCGGGGATCCGCCACAAAAAAATCGGCCGCGGGGGCGAGGGGCTGTGGCGGGAGCCGCGACATAGGAGCGGGTAGCTCGACGTGACCCGAGGATGCGGCTGGGTCACCGACTTGGATGAGCGACCAGGAGGGGCAAGCATGGAGCTTCGTGCCGCCGCGCGCGCGAGAGACTCCCCTTGGTGAGAGCTGCTAAATGCTTCCTGGGAGTGGTTGCGTGGCCTGGATGATGGGGTGCATGGTCAAGTCTCCTGATCGCAAGGGGGACGATCATGGCACCGCCGCTGCGCGTGACGTTGGACCAGGCCGCCCACGACGAGCTGGAACGCC
>WNFZ01003029.1_pt1 | contig 24074 bp, 19 predicted proteins | sample 5400081 | NCBI WGS metagenome assembly WNFZ01 (sample SAMN13153365, study PRJNA577476) | soil metagenome | isolation source: 80 cm soil or saprolite under grassland replicate 1 | place: USA:California | collected 2016-06-15
GAATGAAACGCTATCGAATTTTGTCAGATCGTCTCCGAATTCATGACGTCGAGTTATACAATGTTATTTTGGGCGTCTGCGCAGGCCTCTGGAATTTTTATCTAACTCATTGATTCTGAACATCGCAACAAGTCTAGTAAGCAAAATTCGCCGGGTTGTAACCCATCCTTGATATATCAGGTGCAGGCCAGGCAGACATATCTCCAGGTGACCTCGTTGCTTCCGATAAAGAAGCCTCTCCTGTTTCGTTCATAGGCATCATTACATTCTCCTCTATCACAATCTGACGCTCCACGCGACGTAGTTACCACGCCACCAATTCACTTTCGGTCAACTTTGCCAGCGCCGCCCGGATAGCTTCCTCTTCCGTTGCGCCGCCGCTGTGCCACTCCGCGTAGCAATCATCCAAGTGTTGCGCAAGTTGCTCGACGATGGCGGCCTCGCGCGTCGGCGAAAGCTGCAAACCTTCCAGCCGCCGTTTGATTTCCGGTTCCCACTCAGGCATTTTCCAACCTCATAGCGAAATCCGTCTGCTGCTATTGTGATATCCGCCTCATCTCGCGGCGACCGAGACTGCCCAAAAGCCCTCCCACCAAACCGGTGACGGCGCCGATAGCTGACGCGACGAAAAGCTTGAAAGGAGCGCCAGTCACATATTCATAGTTAACGTACATTCGCAGGCTCTCAAACCCACTGGCCTGAAATCTCAGCATCAGGTTCTGCCAATCCAACCGCTGAGGCATGGCCTCAAGGGATAAGTTGACTCGCACAATGACTGCCATCGTGAGGACGGCGAAGGTGACGAGCGCGACCGTGGCTCCGTCCTTGACGGCATCCAGTAGCCGTCCCGTCCGACGCGCGGTGACAAAACCCACGAGGCCCCACATTGCGAACATGGGGCCGTAGAACACCAGCAGCGCGCTGAGCGTATCCTCTGCCAGCGGGTCCAGCCGTGCGGCAATGAAATTCCATAGCCCGAAAACTACACCCAGTAACAGTCCGAGAACGAGAATCCTTTTCATCTGATTGACTCCTTTCAAAGAAGATGAATTGTGGAGGCGGTGGTTGCCGCCCAAGTCTTAATTCTGCCGTGCTGCGGGAACCAAAGGCTTCCGTCAACGCTCCAGCCCCAACCTCGCCAGTCATTTTCGTGGTTGATTCGTGTGTATCAATCCCGCGTAGTCTGATTTAGCAGAGACGCTATGGCCTGATGCAACGCACTGACCATGCGCTTGACTTATCTCCACCGTTGTGACGATTCAGTATTTGGCCTCCTCTGCCAAAGTTGAAGAACCACGCTTCACCGCTGCCGTGCTCTGTTGCGCTCCAGTAAAAGCCATGGGCCTCGAGACGGGCGTATTTGCCATCGGCTTCGCGGTTACCACCCAGCAAGGCATTAAATTCGGAGTCACCTCCTACCAGCAAAGCCTTGTAAGCTGACTTGCCAGTCTCCCCGGAATCGTCACGAACTCCGCCATAGTGTTTAGCCATTGCCCGCCACTCATCATCAGTAGGCAATCGCCATCCGTCTCCCAGCAGATCGCAGGCCTGCTTCGCTGCTTCCCATGTGTACCAACGACCATAGCGGTCGCAATTTGCTTGTTTATCGTCAAAGCAGTAAGAGCCTGTTACCTTGAGATTCAAGTTTTGGGTCATCCAACGCTTGCCGTCTAACATTATTTTTGAGGTATACGTATTGCCGTCTTTATCTTTCAATACGTTACCTTTTCTCTCAGACGTCGCGTTACCTTGAACGAATGCCTTAGATGCGGCGTCCACTACGTCACGGATGGATTGAATCACCAGTTCCGGCTCATCCATTTGAATGTGATGGCCGCTGCGCGCAGCGACAATCAGCTTGCCCTGCCGCGACCTCTTGGCGACAGCGGCGTGATTGCGCAGCCGCTCTGCTTCCAAAGCCTCTCCCTCGGGGCCATGTTCTTCCGGGATGCCGCGCGTCAGCACGATGAGCGGCTTGTCGCCGAAGGGGTGTTCGCTTTTCGCCTGCTCCGCCCGCAAGGCGGCGAGTTCTTCCATCATCAACGGGTTCACGCCCGCCGCGATGTGCCCTAATTGACCGCGCGCCCACGCTCGCATCCGTTGCGCTGCGGGCGGCAGCTTGTCGCGCGGCGGGTCGTTGGCGTGCGGAACGAGCGACTGCGCGCCTGCTTTCATTTGCTGCAAGGCTTCTGGCGGAATATCGCTCACACGCAATGGCCCTGACATCTTTATGGCGGGGATCGGCTCGCCTTTCACCAATTCCGACGAACGTGCCAACTTGCCATTGGTCATCCGCCAGGGATCGTCCACGCCTACATCAACCAACACCATCCCGACGACGTCCGACGGATACGTGAAAGCGTAAAGCCGCACCAACCAGCCGCCGTATGACTGCCCGACAAGTACCAACGGCGGCTTGACACCCGCCTTATCCAGCAGCGTGTGCAGTTCGTAAACGATTTGGCGGAAGGTGCGTGGATGCGGCCCCCAATCGCTCCAGCCATCGCCCGCGCGGTCGTAAGAGCAGATGCGAGCGAATTTGGCGACGCCCGGTTGGACGAGGCTCCATTCCACCGAAAAATCGCCGATGCCCGGTTCCAGGATAACCGTCGGCTGCCCCGCGCGCGCCTCGCCTGTGCAATGGAGGTGCAACCGCCAGCCGCCCACATCCACCAATTTGCCGGGCGGAGGGAGAGGCGGCGCGGATTCGTTCTGCGCCTGAATGGCCGTGGCCTGAAGCAGCATGAACAACACCGCCCAAGCCAGGACAGGTAACGAAAGCTGAATACTTCTTTTCATCTTATGCTTCTCCTTATTCATTCATTCGGTGTAGCGCGTTTTGCGCCTTGCAATGGGCAACCAACACGCCTGCGCTCAAGACTTCGCTTCACGCTGTCGGCGCAGTTTATCAATCCATTTGTTCCAGTCAGGTTCGATCTTTGTGCCAGCGACAATCAAGGCCTCGATGATGGGAAGATGATCATCCAAGAAATCGTTTGTTACGGACGCGAGGCCAACGTTTCGGTGAGCCAATCGGCCATCCGTTGCCACAGATCAAGCACATTCGCACGATGCGCAATCGTGTGTCCTTCGCCTTGATAGCGCACGAGTCGGGCGCGTTTGTCCTGGCGATAGAGTGCGGTGAAAAACTCTTCCGCTTGCTGAATCGGGATGAAATCCTGATCGCCATGCACCAGCAGCAGCGGCGTAGTGACTTTGTTCGCTTGCAACACGGCGCTGTTCTCGCGGTAACGGTCTGCTTGCGCCCAGGGTGGCCCGTCCATTCCCATCACGCCTTTTTCCATTTGCAGCATGCGCAACGCCTGTCCCCTCTCAGGACGCCCGGCATCGCCGTAGCGATATTGCCCATACAGTGTGCCGTAGAGGCTCACGAAATTGGCAAAGCTGGCGCTCGCAATCGCTGAGCGAAAGCGATTGGTTTGCGTAAGCAAGCCAAGCACGGCGAAACCTCCGTCGCTCTGCCCCAGCACGGCAATCCGGTCAGGATCGGCAATGCCCTGCGCGATGACGGCATCAAGGGCAGGCAAGACACCGAGCGGGAGATGTTGCAAGGAATGTGATTCGGCCGACGTCTTTGCCGCTGGCATGCTCGGCAGCAGCACGGCGTATCCGAGCGCGGCGAAAAGTTGCGGATGCTCGAAATCCGTCTGATGCGGCGAGAAGGCGGAGGGCGCGGTTGCACCGTAAACCAGCCCCGGATAGACGATGGTCACGACGGGCAGCTTCGTCCCCTTCGCATAATTAGGCGGCAGTAACAACCAGGCCGTGAGCGGCGTGCCGTCCGTCGCCACGTACTTGATCGGTTCGGCGGCGCCAAGTTTCAGGTCACGCATCCATTCGTTGGCTTGCCAGATTTCCAGCGATGATGACAAAGGCCGTCCGTTCCCACCTGCCAGCCACAGATGCGCGCCATCGGACGCGCGCGCCAAAAAAAGCGCGGCATCATTGGTTGGCGCGACGGAGAGTCGCCGCGCGTCCGGACGTGGCGCGGGAATTTCGAGGTTAGTGTTCTGCGCGGGTCGCGGCGGCGCGGGCATTGACGACGGTTCGACTTCCGCGCCGGTTTGCAGATTGATGACGTGGCGTTCCGTGCCCCAATTCACCGCGTCGTAACCAGCATCCGCGGTTTTTGCCGTGAAGTAAGACGAAACCGGCAACCCCGGTTTTTCTCGGAGAAACGCGAGCAACCGTTGATCCGCCGACACGGAAACACGATGGATATTGCCACGCACCAGCGTCCGGCGCGCCCCTGTTCGCAGATCTGCCAACACCAGCCGCGCGCTCGGCGCGTCGGGTTTTACAGGACTGCCCGACTCCAGCGTCGAGACCGCAGGCAAACGCCCTTCCATTGCGCGCTGCCAGCCCGCAGCAACGTTGCGACCGCGCAAGATGCGGTAGTAGAGCAAGCCGCTCTTCTCTGCACCGCTCTCCCACGCCAACACCGCCAGACGCTCTCCGCCCACCCAAACCAGCGGCGGGTCTGCGATGCCAACCCGAACATCGAGATCATTGAGCAAACGCGGCAGTGGCGTTCCAACTGTCCACACCCACGCTCGCACCACCACCTGCGCATCTACCGAAAGAAAAGCCAAGCGCCGCCCACCGGGCGACCAGACGGCATTAAAGAAACTGAGATTCGCGCCCGCCTTAGGATTGAGCGTGCGTAACGTGCGGGTGCGGACATCCAGTAAACGAATTTCGCTCGTCGCCGCAGTGCGATCCAGCGTGCGGCCAGGCCGCACAATCTCTATCGCTGCATAACGGCCATCGGGCGACCACGCCACATTTCCCACCTGCCACACACGGAAGAGGTCTTCCGGCTGAAACAGCCGCGACGCGGATTGCGCCTGGGCTGCCAATGACAAGGTAAGCGCCATCATCAGCATTCGCACGCCGTAGTGCAGGTCTTGTACGAGAGTTTGCATAATCTCTCCCCAGAAGCCTCCGGCCGCACGAGCCGAAGGAAAGTAAACTTCACCCAAGACCGCCAAACAGCGGACTAACTTGGGCAAATTGCATTCGAGAGTGCGGCGTAAGTGACGCCGCTTGGTTCTTGGTCGCTGACTCCTTTTTTCGCGGATGATGATCCGCTTTCAGTCGCTGGCCTCTCACCGCCCAGTTGCCCGATTCTGTACTGTGGTGGAGTTCGTCAGCGAAACCTGACCAACCTGTCATAAGCGATTTGAGCCACGCATTACAGGATGAGTTGACAGGAGTCAGCACGATGGGAGGCATTCTCCCCAGCGTTCTTCTGGCTCTTGCCAGAGAGACAGTTTCGGGCACGTCAGTGCGACTCAGGTCAGACTCCTCAACGAGTTTGAAACTCAGTGAGCTAACGACCTGCCTCTGCCTCTCATCCGTCCTAATTATGGCACTTGTTCGCTTCATCGTTTCAGGGCGTCGCAACGCGACATGAAGGCTCCTCAGAAGCTCCTCAGAAGCTCCATACTCTTGCGGGATGAGGCAAAGTCAATTTCACCGAAAGTCACCAAACGGCGGCAGGGTGGAAGCGAAAAACTGGAGAGAAGCCACTTCTAATGCCCCAAGCTCAGCGACCCGGCCCACGGGACGCCTGAATTGCAACCAGAGCGCAATGGCCGGGTTCGCTGCAGCGCATGGTTAGGCCAATGCTCATATCGAAAAGACTACAAGGGAATTGAGCGTCATTTGCATTGTTATCCGCAGCCGACCGCTTAGCGGCCAGCCTTGAGGAGGCGTTGCATGGAATCGGACGCCAGAACCTTTTCAAGCACCTGTGTTCCGGATTCGCCGTTCGTCATCGCCACAAAACCTGATTTGATCGCGGCAGAAGCAACCCCAATGGTATGCCACCCGGTATCATCGCCGCTGTGATAAATAATATTGCGATCGCCGTCATGAACGATCTCCCATCCGATGGCCCATGAGGCTCGGAACTGGTTATTCGGAACTGGCACCTGGGGACGCAGCATCTCATCACGGCTTTTCCGGTTGAGCCGAAATTCATCGCCCGGTTTTGGCGCGATGACCTCAATCAAAAATTTCGCGTAATCCGTGGGCGTGGTCAGCAAATCTCCCGCGGCACCGTAGCGGGCGACACTTTCCTGCGTCGGTTTTTTGTTCTTGGGCAGCGGCCGTCCCGCACTGTCATGGGGCCATGCCATTCGATTGCCGATTGATTCATTCCATATGTAGGCGCTCGATGACATGCCGAAAGGGGAAAGAACATGCGCCTGCATGTAGTCCTCAAGCGGTTGTTTCATTAGCCGAGCGACGACGGAGGCCAGATAAGCATAGCCTTCGCCGGAATAGCTCCACTTGGTTCCGGGCGTGAAATGGATGCTCAGGGGTTTGCCGTCTTCCTCCCGCCAGTTTTGAAAACCGGTGGTGTGGGAAAGACAGTGTCGAGCGGTGATCAAGTCCAGTCTGGGATCGCCCTGCAAATACCGTTCGGGCGTATATTTGGTGAGCGGCGTATCCAAACCCAAGACGCCCTTTTCGCACAGCTTCATGACGAAATAAGCGAACACCGGCTTGGTCATCGAACAGCAGGTGAAAATCGTGTCTGTGGTTACCGGCGCCCGCGAGGTGGTGTTAGTAACGCCGAAGCCGCGACGCCAGGCCAACCTTCCCCGGTCGATAATCGCGATGGACAGCCCGGGAACCTTGGCTTCTTCCAACCATTGCGGAACTTGCCGCTCCAGGTCGGCAACAGGCAGCTCTGTCGCGGCTTGCCTCGCCGACTGCTCCAGACTTCCGCAGCCAACGAGGGGCAAGAGCGAGAACCCGAGAGCGGCTTGGCCGCTTTCGCGCAGATATTGTCGTCGGTTCATCATAGGACACTCTGGAGATGCTGGATGTTGGATGTTAGGCAAGCCCCCAGCATCCAACATCCATCATCTATTCAAATCTCAAAGCAATCATCGGATCAACCTTTGTTGCTCGTCGCGCCGGAACCCAACAAGCCAGCAGCGCCACAACGAACAGGCTCAGCGTAATTCCGATGAATGTCGCGGGATCAGTTGCACTCACGCCAAACAAAAAACCGCTCATCAGTCGCGTCAATGCGAAAGCTGTGACCAATCCTAGCGCCAGCCCGATCAATACCGGTTTGATGCCTTGCCCCACCACCAGCCGCAACAGCGCGAAGGGCGTTGCGCCGAGCGCCATCCGCAACCCGATCTCCGGCGTGCGTTGGCCGACCGCCCACGCCACATTGCCGTAAATTCCGATGAGCGCCAGCAACAGCGCGAGTCCGGCAAACAGCGCCAGCAACAACGCGCCGAAGCGCGGTCTGACAGTCGCGGTGGCGAGGACGCTTTCCATCGTCTGGGTTTTGGTCAGGGGGAGCGTCGGGTCGAGCGTCTTGACGCCCGCTTTGGCGGCGGCAATCAGTTCGGCTTGCGCCAGGGGTGATTTCATCACGACAGTCATCCCGCTCCGATTGAATTGAGCGTGCGCGTGGTAAAGCGTTGGTTTGGGCGCCGCTGCCAGCGAAGCACTGCGAACATCGCCAACGACGCCGACAATCGTGGTCCAGGGATCCTGGTTACGGCCCATACCAAGCCTGACGCGCACGCCCAGCGGGTCTTGGCCGGGCAGCATCTGGCGCACAAAGGTTTCGTTCGCCACCACCACGAGCGGCGCATTCGCATGATCTTGTGCGGTGAAAACGCGGCCTTTTAGCAATGGTATACCCAGCACATCGAAATAGTCGGGCGTGATTTCGCGCCGCTCCGCCATCGGCGCTTCTTCGCGTTCGTTGCGGACACGGCCTTCGACTGTTCCCCGTCCATAGTTTCCCCTCCCGATAACGGCAAAACGGAGGTTGCGGCGGCTACCTCGACACCCGGCGTGGCGTTGAGCCGCGCCAGCAGTTGTTCGTAAAAGCTCACCTGACTTTGCGGCGACGGGTAGTTCTTCGCTGGCAAATACAGTCCGAAAGCCGTCAACTGGCTGGTGCGAAAACCAGGGTCAACCGCTTGCAAGCGCGCCAGACTGCGGACGCACAATCCGGCAGCCACCAGCAACACTAGCGTCAAAGCGACTTCAGCGCCAATCAGCCAATCTGTCCAACGGCGGTTTGCTGCACCGGCGGAGCGTTGTCCCGCCGCCTTGAGCGCCTCATTCAAGTTCACCCGCGAGGCGGTGAGCGCCGGAGCCAGGCCGAATAGCACACTGGCGCAGAGCGAAACCAGCAGCGTGAAGCCGAGCACCAACCAATCAATCCTGACTTCATCGAGGCGCGGAAGGTTGGTCGGGCTGAACGCAATCAACACGGGCAGCAACCACTGCGCCAGCAAGATGCCCGTCACGCCGCCACAGACCGCAAGGAGCAATCCTTCCGTCAACAGTTGCCTGACCACGCGAGCGCGGCTGGCGCCCAATGCTGACCGGACGGCGATCTCGCGGCGGCGCGTCGCCGCGCGCGTCAGCAACAAGTTGGCGACATTCACGCAGGCGATCAGCAACACGACACCGACTGCACCCAACAGGAGCAAGAGTAGCGATTGCGCATCCCCGACGACTTGCGTGTGCAGAGGCAGCACTTTGACCGTCCAGCCTTTGGCTTGTGAAGTGGGGAGTTGATCCTGCTGTTTGACCAGCGTGTCTAACTCGGCTTGCGCCTGCGCTAAGGCGACACCGGGCTTCAAACGCGCGAGAACTACCACCTCACGGGCCGGTCGCTGCCAGCGTTGCGCATCCCACGCGAGCGGAACCCACACATCGTTCCGCCCCGGAAAACCGAAGACTGACGGCATCTCCGGGCCGCGCGGGAAGTGAAAGCCAGGCGGCATCACACCCACGATCACGCGGTTTAGGGCATTCACTGTCATCGTCTTGCCAATCACATCAGGCGCGCCGCCGAAACGACGCTGCCACAGCGCGTGACTGATCACCGCCACCTTGTCGCTGCCGGGTTGATCTTCCGCCGCAGTAAACACTCTGCCCGCGAGCGGCGCGACGCCGAACAACGAAAAGAAATCCGCGTTCACCGCCACGCCGCCGACGCGCTCCGGCTCGCCGTCGCTCGAAAGATCAGCGGCATTGGGCCTGAAAATAGCCAGTTGCTCGAAGGACTGCGTCCGCGCCCGCCATTCGGGGATGTCAGCATTGGCGGGCGGAATCTCGCGGAATCCCAGTTGGAGTTTGGGGTTATCCGTCCACAACACAACCAGCCGTTGCGGGTCAGCGTAAGGCAGCGCCTTCAACAAGACCGCATTCACAACGCTGAAGATCGCCGTGTTCGCGCCAATCCCCAACGCCAGCGTCAGAATCGCAACGAACGAAAAGCCTGGGTTTTTGCGCAGCATCCGCAGGCCAAACTGTAAGTCTTGCCAAAATGTTTCGAGCATCGGTATTCCTCCTTGTTCACGATGAAGTTCTTTGATTTGCGCCACACCGCCGAGTTTGATGAGCGCCGTCCGTCGCGCTTCTTCCGGCAACATTCCGGCGCGTAGATTGTCCTCGATGTGCATGGCCAGATGGCTGTCCAACCCCGCGGCGAACTCGCGCTCGCGCCGCTTGCGATGGAATATGCCGAAGAGCCGAACCAACCAACCGCATAATTCTCGAAGACGCATCTGCATAGTGGTCTTGCCTGAACTGAATCAGTGTCATTGCAGCCTCTTAACAGAGGCCTCAGCTAACAAGCCGTCAAAAGCCGTTTTGTATTCATCCTCGTTTCATTTTTTGCTTCTTCCGTTCGTCAACGCAGGAGAATAAAGATTGATGATCAAGGCATCGAACTGTCCGCCGCCATAGTTGTTTTGCAAGGCATTGACCGTCGGTATGTTGCGGGACGAAGTCAGTCCTGATCCCCAAACGCTGCCGTCTGCAGCCAGCGCGATCCCCTCGATATTGTCGAGAGCTTCGCCGCCGTAATAGCTGGAAAACTTCAGCTGCGAACCGGACGGATCAAACGCGAAGACAAAACTATCCAGTTCGCCTCCCCCATAAGCAGTTTGCATTCCGGCCTGGATGGGGAAATCGCGCGATTTGGTCAACCCGGCGACCCAGATATTGCCTTTTGCATCAAGGGCCAGAACTTTTCCGAGCATCCCGGCGGAGTCTTCACCTGTACCTCCAATGTAGGTCGAATACAGCAAGCGGCTGCCGTCGTGGCTGACCTTGACGACATACGCATCCTGGCCTCCGGCGTATTTCGGCTGGAACGTTTTGTCCGTCACCGGAAAGTCGGCGGAGCGGGTCGAACCGGTGAGATACGCATTGCCCGCGCGATCCACCGCCAAGCCTGATCCCGTTTCTTCGTCTGAACCTCCGACCAGGATCGAATAGCTCAGGCTGAAATCCGCCTTGCGCAACTTGAGCAGGAAGGCGTCGCTGTTCCCTTTCAATTTGTCTTGCTTATCTGGCCGCGCGGACTTCACCGGAAATTCAGCGGAATTCGTAACACCGGAGGCATAGATGTTCCCGGACTGATCTAAAGCGATGCCCCTGATTTCGTCGAGGCTGCGTCCGCCCAATAACGCATAGCTCAACTCGCCTTTCTCGCGCAGACTCCAGGAAGCAATGAAAGCATCTCCTTTCTCATCGTTCTTGCTCAAATCCAGCCTGCGAACGCCGGGGAAGTTTTTGGATAAGGTGATGCCAGCCAAATAGATTCGCTCCTGCCCGTCAACCGCCATCCCTCGGACAACATCTTTGTCGCTGCCGCCCAGATAGGTCGAGTAGACGATGGCGCCGTCAGGATTGAGTTTTGCCACAAAGCTGTCCATATCGCCGCCGAACGTGCGTTGAATGGCGTCATCCGTGGCAGGAAAGTCAGAGGAAGTCGTTACACCGCTGACGATGACGCTGCCGTCCTTCGCCACTTCGACGGCACTCGCCACATCGAAGCCGTTTCCGCCCAGCCGTGTGGTGTACACCAGCCTGCCGGTACGCGGGTCGAGCTTCGCCACGTAGGCATCAATATCATTCGAGTCTTTCCTGCCGTTCTGACCGGGGAACTCTTTCGAGTTGGAATGACACGCCAGATAAACGTACCCGGCAGCGTCCACCGCAATGCCATCGCAATCGTCTACATCGCCGCCGCCCAAATACGTGGCGAATCGGGAAGACACCGAAGTTTGTTTGGTGACAAGAGGCGAAGGGCTTGCATCGGCGATTGAAGCATAGATAGCGCCCCCAACGATGAACGCAATCATCAAGAGACAGTAAAAATTGACGTGATGTTTCTTGGTCATGGCAGTTCCTTTTACGGTTCACTCTTGCCGGAGCGCAACGAGCGGATCAACTCGTGCGGCTCTGCGCGCAGGCAAATATCCCGCGATTGCCGCGACCGTCAGCAACACCAGCGCCGCCAATCCAATCGTCAGCGGATCGTTCGGCTTCAGCCCGAACAGCAGACTTTCCGCCCACCGCGTGGCGAGGAGCGCAGCGCCCAATCCAATCGCAACGCCGAGCGCGACCCACAGCAGCGTTTGTCGCAACACCAGCCGCACAACTTGTTGCGCGCTTGCGCCGAGCGCCATCCGAATGCCGATCTCGTGCGTGCGCCGCGCCACGTCGTAACTCATCACGCCGTACAGCCCGATGCAGGCTAGCAGCAGCGCCAACAGGCCGAAGAAGAGCGAGAGCGTGGCGACCAGCCGCTCCTGCAACAGCGATTGGTCAACCAAATCATTCAGCGTCGTGATGTTGGTCAGCAGGATATCGCCGCCAGTTACCTGAAGCCCGCGCAGCTCCTGGCTGATGGCGTTGGTTAAATCCGCCGGTCTGCCCGCGACCCGCGCGGCCAGCGTCAGTGCCCGCAGCCGGTCGCGCGCCTGCGCTACGGGTAAGTAGATCAGCCGTGTGTCCGGCTCGCGCAAATTTTGTGCGCGCGCATCCTGTACGACGCCGACGATTTCATAGGGCGGCGGCGGTTGCTCGCGCTGCGGGTTATAGCCGAACTGCGCCTGCGCGCCGAGTGGGTTGCGGTCGCCGAAATAGAACCGCGCCGCCGCTTCATTCAGTAGCGCGACGCGCGGCGCGTTTTCGCTGTCGGCATCGGTGAAGCCGCGCCCCTGTTTCAGTACGATGCCGAAGGTTTGCAAGTAGCCGGGCGAGACTTGATTTATCCGAATCAGTTTGTCTTGCACCGTGCGTGGAGTGAAGCCTGAGACTTCGATCAGGTCGCTGCGCAAGTTGCCGTCCAGCGGGCTGTGCGAAGAGAGGCTGACAGAGCGCACGCCCGGCAACCGTTCGACACGCGCCGTCATGTCTTTCCAGAGGCTGACCAATCGTTCGCTCGAATAAACCGCGCCCACCGGTTGAACACGGATCGTCAGCACGCTCTCCGGTCGGAACCCGGCATCAACATTCCTGAGGTTGTGCAGCGTGCGCAGGAATAGCCCCGCCCCGACGAGCAGCGGCAGAGACAAGGCGACCTGCGCGACGACCAGCGATTTGCCGAAGCGCGAGCGGGCGCGTGCGCTCGTGCTTGCGCCATCTTTGAGCGCGTGATTCGGATCAACGCGCGTCGCTTGCAGGGCCGGGGCCAGTCCGAAGATCAGCCCGGTAAACAGCGCCACGCCCGCCGTGAAGAGCAGCACGCGATAATCAAGCGACAAATTGACGAAGAGTCGCCCTTGTCCAGCGGCGAAGAAACTCGCCAGAAAGCTGCTGCCCCAGCGCGCGAACACCAAGCCTAGCAATCCACTCAGCGCGAAGAGCCACAGACTTTCGGTCAGCGATTGGCGCGCCAAACGGAAAGGGCCAGCGCCCATTGCCAGCCGGACGGCGAACTCTTTGCGCCGCACCGCCCCGCGCGCCAGCAGCAAATTCGCTACGTTAGCGCACGCGATCAGCAGCACCAGCGCGACAATTACCATCAGCGCCTGCAAAGGCCGCGAGAATTGCCGTCGCAGCGTGTTCAGTCCGCGACTCGCCGACGCCAGTTCGATGCGCGCGAAATTTTCGCGGCGCATCTCGTCGTTGAGGCCGTTGATGTCCATGTAGCCTCGGAAGATCGTGTCGAGTTCGGCGCGCGCCTGCTCGACTGGCGCTTCCGGTTTGAGCCGTCCGACCGCATGGAACCACCAGCCAGCCTTCGCCGCCAGCATCTCCGCGCCCGCCGTCATCATCGGCAGCGTGACGTTGACCTCCGTGCCGGGGAACAGCCCGTAAAATTCCGGCGGCGTCACGCCGATGATCGTCACCGGCTCGTTGCTGAGGTACACGACCTTGCCGATGGCCGCCGGATCACGTCCGAAGCGGCGCGCCCAGTAGTTGTCGCTAATGACGGCGACCAGCCCATCCGGCCCGCCGCGTCCCGGCACGGTGTCGTCCGCCGGGCTGAGTGTACGCCCCAACGCGGCCCGCACGCCGAGCAGCGAGAAGTAATTCCCCGACACGAACTGCCCCGAAACTTCTTCGAGTTGGCCGTCAATCCTGAGTTTCGGGCTGTGCGTGGTGAAGGCCGCGAGGCCAGTGAAAGACTGCGCCCGCTCGCGGAACTGCTCGAAGCATGGGTACGGCGGCGCGTTCCCGAACTGACGTCGCGGCCCAACGTTCTGAATCAGGTAAAGCTGTTCCGGCCGTTCGACCGGCAGCATCTTCAGCAATACTGCGTCAATCAAACTGAAAATCGCCGTGTTCGCGCCAATGCCCAGCGCCAACGAAAGCACGGCAATCAATGAAACCCCCGGATGCTTGCGCAGCATGCGCACGCCAAATCGTAAGTCTTGTAAGAGTGTTTCGAGCATCGGTAATCCTCTCTGTTCTCGATGAAGTTCTGTGATCTGCGCCACGCCGCCAAGTTTGATGAGCGCCACGCGCCGCGCTTCTTCCGGCGACATCCCGGCACGGATGTTGTCTTCGATGTGCATTGCCAGATGGCCTTCCAACTCTTCGGCGAATTCGCGCTCGCGCCCTTTGCGATGGAACAAGCCGACGAGCCGCACCAGCCAGCCGCGTAGTTCTCGAAAGTGCATCACGATTCCTGTTTCTGTCGTTGCTACTCGTGTCGCAGCGCAACCAGCGGGTCAACTTTCGTCGCGCGCCGCGCCGGAATCCAGCACGCCAGCAGCGCCACCGTGATCAGCGCCGCCGCGATTACCACGAACGTCAGTGGATCGGTTGCGCTCACGCCGAACAACAAGGTCTTCAGCAATCGCGTCAACGCCAACGCTCCGCCCAATCCGAGCAGAGCGCCGATGAGCGCCAGCTTCATCCCCTCTCCGATCACCAGACGCAACACGTCACCTGGTTGCGCGCCCATCGCCATCCGCACGCCGATCTCGCGCGTGCGCTGCGTGACCGTATAGCTCATCACGCCGTAGAGTCCCACAGCGGCCAACGCCAGCCCAACCAGCGCGAACACGCCAAGCAGCAGCAGATTGAACCGCCTCGGCGCAACCGATTTGGCCATCAGTCGCTCCATCGTCTCGATGTTCAAGAGGGGTAGATCTTTGTCTACAGCCCAGACCTGCCCGCGCACGGCGGCAACCATTTGCATCGGGTCTCCGCTGGTGCGCACCGCCAGTGACATGGATGTCGGGGAGGATTGTAACTGCGCTATTGACCTATAAATTTGGGGGTTGGCTTCCTCGTCCAGGGCGGAATGTTTCACATCTCCTACAACGCCTACAATCACGCGTGTGGCGTCGCCGTTGAGGGTGATGCGTTTGCCGAGCGGGTCTTCATTGGCGAAATAAATGCGCGCCAGCGATTCATTGATGACCACCACGGGCGGCGCATTAGCGCCATCGCTTTCCGCAATCAGACGACCTTTGATCAGAGGGACGCGAAACGTTTTGAAAAAGTCCGGACTAATGAGGCGGTTTCCTGCGCTGAATGTTTGCTCCGTCGGCGACGATCTGCCTTCAATGCCAAAGCCTGTGATGTACTGCCCGCCGCTCAGCGGCAAGGGAGAGACCGTGGCGGCTGCTTCAACGCCGGGCAATGTCCGCACGCGCTCCAGCGTTTGCTGAAAGAAGGCGACACTCCGACCGTCTTTGTATTTCGCGAACGGCAGCAGGATGTCCATCGTCAAAACGCCACGCGGATCGAGTCCCGGATCAACTTCCGTCAGCCGCGCGAAACTCCTCATCAGCAACCCCGCGCCGATCAGCAGCACAAAAGCCAGCGCCACTTCACTCACGACCAGGAAACCACGCAAGCGGCGGCGCAGCAATCCAGCGGCGTCGCGCCCGCCTTCTTTGAGCGTCACACCGAGGTTTATTTTTGCAGCTTGTAGCGCCGGCAGCAGTCCGAAAACAATCCCGGTCAGCAGCGAGACGAGTAGGGTGAAGCCCGCAACACGAGTGTCGAGCCGGATGTCGTACGCACGCGGCAGATTATCGGGAGCCATCGCTAGCAGCAGCTCAACGCTCCACCTCGCCAGCAACAGCCCCGCCGCGCCCCCTGAAATAGCGAGCAGCAGGCTTTCGGTCAGCAATTGCCGCAGCACACGCCCTCGGCTGGCGCCGAGGGCGGCGCGAATCGCCATCTCTTTCTGCCGTCCAGCGGCGCGCGCCAGCAATAGGTTGGCGACATTGGCGCAAGCGATCAGCAATACGAATCCCACGGCGCCCAGCAACACCAGCAACGCCGTCCGCGCCTTGCCGACCACCTGTTGCTGCAGCTGCGCGAGCCGCACACCTTTGTCTGTGTTGGTCTGCGGGTATTGTTCGGTCAGACGGCGGGCGATGGCGTTCATCTCGGCGCTCGCCTGCCCGAGGCCGACGCCGGGTTTGAGCCGCGCGATCACCACCAAAATGGTTTCCCGGCGATTGTTCATCTGCTCGGGAGTGAAGGCGAGGGGCAGATAAAGATCGACCTTCTTGGGGCCTGTGTAATACGACGGGCGCCGTCACGCCGATGACGGTGTAGGCTTCATCATTCAGTATAATCTTTTGCCCGATGAGTTGCGGGTCGGCGCCGTAACGCCGCTGCCACAACCCGTGACTGATGACGACTACGCGATTGGCGCCTGGCTGATCTTCTTCGGGTAGCAACGCTCGCCCCAGAGCCAGGTGAGCGCCCAGTAGCGGGAAAAGACTGGCCGAAGCGCTCAGGCCAACCAACGACTCCGGCTCGCCTCCTCCCGTCAGGTTAATCCTTCGCGGCCGCATCGCCGCCATCTGCTCGAAGACCTGATTCTGGTTGCGCCAGTCAACGAAATCGGCCACCGCCACCGGAATATCCGCAATGCCGATCTGCGCCTGCAGGATTGGACGTTCGGCCCACACCATCATCAGCCGCTCCGGTTCAAAGTACGGCAACGGCTTGAGCAACACGCCGTTGACGACGCTGAAGATAGCCGTGTTCGCGCCAATGCCCAGCGCGAGCGTGATGACGGCGATCAACGTAAAGGCTGGATTTTTGCGCAACATCCGCATGCCAAATTTCAAATCTTGGATCAATGTTTCGAGCATCGGCGCTCCTCTCTGTGCGCGGTGCAACTCTTTCGTCTGCGTCACACCGCCGAGTTTGATGAGCGCCTGTCGCCGCGCCTCTTCCGGCGACAGTCCTGCGCGCAAATTGTCTTCGATGTGCATCGCCAGATGGCTTTCCAACTCTTCGGCGAATTCATGCTCGCGTCGCTTGCGATTGAGTAAGCCTAAGAGCCGCGCCAGCCATCCGCGTATTCGTCGAATTTCCATCACGACTCCTGTGGCGGCGCGAAGAAACGCGCCAGAATCGCCGTCGTCGTCTCCCATTTCTGAGTTTCTTCCGCCAGCCGTTTGCGCCCTGCGCGCGTCAGCTTGTAATACTTCGCCCTGCGATTGTTGTCCGACGCTCTCCACTCCGACGCGATGTAGCCTTCCTGTTCGAGCTTCAACAGAGACGGATAGATCGTGCCGTAATTGATCGCCAGCTTGTTTTCGCTGATCTGTTCGATGCGTCGCGCAATGCCATAGCCATGCAATGGCCCCATGGCTTCAAGCGTCTTGAGCGCCATCAGGGCGAGCGTGCCTTGCCAGACATCGGTTTTCTCACTCATGGTTTTCGACTCCTGATTGTGATCCTCCTATGGGGAAGATATAGGTAGAATGGCACAGCTTATATGGGAAAGCAATAGCAGGAATCGGATTGCGGTTTTAGTCAAGGAGTTTCGAGGGGCCTGGGCGATTCCAGCCTGACTGGAAGGGATGAGCTTTTCGAGAAGATGAGCGATCTGCGTCTAAATAAGCAAGCTATTGTTGATCAATGCTTTGCGCAATTTTTATAGGCAGGATTTGGTGTTTACGACAAAATAAGAATCAGGCCCAGAATGGCAGATAGCTGGGTTTCAGCAGGCGAGCGGCCACAATCGGTTGTGGCCGCCCGCTCACGCGAAATTCCACCATGTGGGCGATGGGCGCACACTCATTCAGGCTGTCAATCTCAATCAAACTGACTGATCACGACCTCTTTGTCTGGAAATGAGGCAACCAGCTTAAGCTCTCCGCCGAGCGCCGAAACGAACCGGCGCAGCGTGCTGACATAGATGTCGTTTTGCCGCTCCATCTTTGAAATCGCGGCCTGATTCATCTGCATCATTTCTGCGACCTGCTCCTGCGTCAGATTGAGAGATTTGCGTAATTCTTGAAGAGCAAGCTCGACTAGCATTTCGGTTGCACGTTGCTCATTCTGCGTGCGCCGTTCTGGCGCCATTTTATCTCGCAAGGTTCGAAATGATTTTGCCATTATAACAATCCCTCCTTTTCTAATTGGGCCAGATGCTCATCATAGAGTTTATCCGCAAGCGGGACGAACGTTTTATACCAGCGATCATCACCTGTTTTCTTTCCGCCAATCAGCAGAATTGCCGCCCGTCTCGGGTCAAAGGCGTAAAGAATCCGGTATGGCTCTCCTTTGTGCTGCACTCTCAATTCTCGCATCTGGCTATGCCGAGACCCTTTGATGTCCGAACAATGGGGAAACGGGAGATGCGGCCCCAGCTCCTCGAGCAATCTCACCGTTACATCGATTGAGTCTTGCTCGTCCTCCGTGAGCCCTTCCCACCATTGGCCGAACTCGTCGGTAAACTCGACTTCCCAGCTCATAAATAATTATAACCCCTAAGTGATATAACTTCTATAGAATATTATGCCAGGCGCTCCCCGGTGGCAAGTGTCATTTTGCAAATCCATCCCGACGCAATTGCTCGACGCCAGCGCGCCGTGGCACAAGGTGTCCAGCTTCCTCGGTCACAGCGACCCGAAGATCACCGTCAAGGCTTAGTGCTCGGAATCCGAACCTTAAAGCTCGAATAATTTTTCAATTTCATCGTATTGCATCGCCTCACGCAAACCTTTCATCACCGACCGCGCAAATTCCTTCACCTCCTCCGCGGTTTGCTCGCCGACCGGATCGAGCAGTCGTCGGAGCTGGTCAGGCGTCACGTTCAAATAGCGCTTCCATTCTTCTGAGGCGTGCCCGCTTGCTTTTAAGACAATGGCGGGGGGAACGCCCGCGAGAATTGAGCGCGAAACAAAGGCATGTCTGAAATCGTGAAAGTTCAATCCGTCAATTCCCGCTGTGCGTTTCAATGTCCCAAAACTGCGCTTGAAGTCCTTCACACCACCAAAGATAAAGTCACGGTCTTGTTTCTCTGCGGAGAGTTTCTGAAGCTCGCGTTCAACTCGCGTCGTCATCGGGATTCCGCGTTTCCGGTTGGTTTTCGCGTTGATAGCCCGCAGGCGAATCACGCGCTCTTTGAAATCCAAATCGGCTACTGTGAGTGTCAGAAGTTCGTTCTTCCTCAATCCCGTGTCCGCCGCCACGATCAGAATTGATCGTAAATGGCCATTACCTAGCGCGCCTTCACGAGAGCAGGCCTTAATGAGCGCAAGCTCTTCCCCAAAAGTCGGGAATCTCTCGCCGCGCGATTCCGCGCATTTCTCAATCAGCTTCGAGCCGGCGCCGCCAGCGAGTTTAAATGGATTCGTTTCCAACCAACCGTTGGCGACCGCGTAATTCAACATGGCGCGAAGAAACTGTAGATGACGGTTTGTGTCAGTGATACTGCGCTGTTTTTCGTGTTGAGTCGGCTTTCGCACCAAATAGAGTTTGAGCGCTTCAAGGTCGGCATATTTGATGGTGTTGATCCGCTTGCTGCCGAAATATTTGCGCAACACTCGCCAATAACTGTGCGCCGACGATTGCGCCCGCATTCCGGCGACTTTTCTTTCCCCGACAAATTCCGCCTCGATCATTTTGGCGTCACGGTACCGGTCTGCGAGTTGCTCGAAAGTCAAATCCCGATTATCGAAGGCAGTTACGCCCTTCGATTCGTATTGCTGAATCATTTCGCGCAACGCGTTCAGCGCCTCTCTGCGCGTCGCTCTTGACCGGGTGAAGTTCTTTCGCGTGGTCGCGTTCATAAAAGGAGAAAAACGAGCGACCCACTTCTTTGACCTTTCGTCAAAAAAGACGTATCCTTCCCGAGCTTTCATGCAATTGGCTCCTTATTGCAACGACACTTTCAACGACACTTTCGCCTGAAAAACAGGGCTAAGTGGTGATCGACAGGGAGCCAATTTTATCAGATTTTAAAGGGTTTATACCATCGGGGATGACCGGGGAAATACATTTCGCTCGGTTTGGGACCGAGAGGTCGGAGGTTCGAATCCTCTCGCCCCGATTTGAATCTAAAAGGGTTGCGGGAAAATCCCGCAACCCTTTTGCATTTTACTCGCACGCGAACTCGCACAGTCAATTCACGAAGCCGGTCCTGTCGGTCACAGCGCCCGGCCCAGCTTTTTCGCGTTCGGCGTGTAGTTTGTTCAGACTCTCGGCGACGGTCCTGGCCAATCGCTTGTCAATGTTGGTATAGATCCAGTGAGTTTCGGGGTTCGTGTGACCGGCGGCTTTCAGCGCCAGGCACTCCTCGACGCCCGCCTCCATCATGTCAGTGGCGTACCCATGCTTCCATTCGTGGACGTGTAGATCCTCCACGCCGGTTGATATTCGCACCTGGGGGACGGCGATGGCTCGCGAGCTGGGCGCGATCGGGAGCGGCCTCGAATCGTCATTCGGCGACATTGTGGACATGCTTCGCTACGGGGTTACGGCGACGGGCCTCAACATCGAAGCCGCGGAGGGTGTTGCGGGCAAGGAACTGGCGTCAGGCGGGACCGACAAATACGAGTTCGGCCATCGCCCGAAGCTGATCAGCGGACTCGACCAGACCATCATGATGGTCGGTCGCTTCCAAGGCGCGGCAGACGTCCCGTTTTTCAACGTGATCTTCGCCACTGCGATCGCCGCCGAAGCGGACGCGACGGCGCGGAAGATCGCGCGGGATTACCCACAATTGAAGCTCACGAAAGCCCAAATCAAGGCGCTCGCGCGCGACCTGGCGCACGATCCCTCGCCCGCGATGATCGTCGCGGCGGGAGACGAAGCGAACCGGTTCAAGTTGGACTATCCGACTCTGGGTTACAGGGCGCTTCAGGCGATCCGCAATCTGCCGATCGAGAAGTACGCTGGCCGTCACGCCGACTCGACATGGAAAGCCGCGTTTGATTGGATTATCCCGTTCTCGAAGATCCCGCTCGGCGCCGCCGATACGGCGTTTTTCAGGTACTCGCCTATAGGCATGGCGCGCGTCGGTTCACGTCTGATCGCGGCGAGGTCGGCGAAGGCCAAAAAGAAAGAGTTTACCGGCCGGTTCGCCACGAGCGACGCCTTCGCCCGCGACACGGCGGAACTGTATAGGCAAAGCATTGTCGGGTCGCTGGCCTGGGCGACGTTGGGAATCCTCGGCTCGCTCGGCTACGTCGCCTTCACGGGCGGCGGCGACGATGACGATCGGCAGGATATTGCAGCCGCGCGTGAGGTCCTGGGCGAGCGTTACACCCCTGAGATGATCGTCGGCGATCAGGCCTTCGACCTGCAGCGGCTGGGCCCGGTCGGCCAGGCGGCGGCCGTCGGCGCCCGGACGCTGGTGGCGGGGAAGAGGCGCTACGACAAACAGGCGCAGGACTACGAGCCCCAATTGAAACGGCTCGACCGAGCGGTTTCTACCGGCGCGCGCGCCGTCGCTCTGGGAACGCCACTGGGCCAGGGCGCGGAGGACGTCGTCGAGGCGCTCGACTCAACAGGCGTCGGTACCGGCGTGGGCAAGTTTTTAGTAGGGAAGGCGCGGGCCGTCGTTCCGGGCCTCTCGCGCGACGTGGCGAAGATCACGTCGCCGACGAAGGTGATCCCCGAAGACAATTCGGGCCTCGGCCGGTTGAGCGGAGATCTGCGATCGGGCGTCCCGGGTTTGCGCGAGAAGATGGCGCCGCGGCTCGACGCTCTGGGCCGGCCCGTCGAGGAGCCTGGTCCGTTTAGCTTCATGCGAAGCCTCCGCCCCGACGCGCAGATCGAAGAGCTCCGCGACCTGGACGTCGGCCTGTCGAAGCCTCGCCGCGAGCAGGGCGAGACGGCCGCAGACTACAACAGGCGCGTCAGCGATCGCGGAGAGCTGTTCAAGACGACGCTCGGGGAGCTGCGCGAGGATGAGACGATGCGCGGCGCGTCGGCCGACGCCCGGCGCGCCGTCTACGAGCGGTCGCTCGACGCGCGGCAGATGGAGCGGGCAGGGAAGTTGTCATCCGGTTCGGTCCGGATCGAGCGCCAGATCGAGGCGCTGCGCGGCGACACCTTCGCCTCGCTGCGATCGATGCCGGACTATCGGACCTTGAGCGCGAAGGATCAGAAGGCCGTGCGCGATCTGATCAATGAGGAGCTAGAGCGGTTCACGGCGCGTGCGTCAAGTGTTGATCAGCGCGGCCGGCTCCGGCGCGAGAAGGCGGCGAAGGTCCCGGATTGGACGCCGGCGGAGTTGGCGCGGGCGGCGATGGAGGCAAAGCCGTAGAAGAGTTTTCGAAATTTGCAAATTTTGCAAAAGAGAAAGGCCGGCCGGGAAGAGATTCCCGGCCGGCCTTTCTCTTTATATAATCTCCGCAACTCGCAGTGACAATCTAAAATGGCTGAGGATGCTAAGGCCGGTCGGCGCGGAGCAACGCTGATCGGCTTTTCCAACTGGCCACATATCAGGAAATTGGGTAGGCGAGTGGCTTTCCTCAAGGAGCTTCGATCATAAAGTCGGATACCCAAACACTTATAATTTAGACCAGGTGAACGGATCATGATTTCAGGTATTGGCGTTGATATTGTTGACGTGGCTGCGATCGCTAGCTCAATCAATGAGTATGGGAATCGCTATCTGGAAAAGATGTTTACCTCTCAAGAGATTCAATATTGTAGCGCGGTTCCCATTTCGGCTCAGCGCTACGCCGCCCGGATCGCCGCTAAGGAAGCGGCGATGAAAGCGCTATCGACAGGTTGGGACGGCGGAGTCGAGTGGCTGGATTTTGAAGTGGTGAATGAACCGTCTGGGCAACCTACTTTGCTCGCGCATGGAATCGCGGCTCAACTGATCAAAGATCGTGGGATTTCCAAGATTTGGGTTTCCATTTCGCACATCCCTAACTATGCAATTGCGCAAGTAGTGCTTGAGCGCTGAACCCACCTACTATAGGTTGAGTCTATCAGACTGGCCCGATTGAAATCTTGCGTTGTAATAGATCGGCCACAACCAGTCCCTTTCGGTGTTTCTGAAGAAACCGGAAGACCTTATACCCTTCTAGGATCGCCTCCTCCCACAGCCACAATGGACAGGCATCGACCTCGTATCCTTGGGTGAGCTCTTTAACTGCCTTGAGTAGCGCATAATCGAGCGAATGGATTGCCGAGAAGTAATTCAAGCGAACCGCGTGATTAAAGATCCACGTCGAAACCCCTTCTTCGATCAGGGCGGCCCGTGCTCCGTCCTCGGCCTCGTCCACTTTGGGTTTGCTCTTGCGCTTTGTCTTGAATAGCGTGCGGGTCACGGGCGACCACCCGAGAATCGCCGCGTAGGCGAGATGGAACGCGTCGTGAAACCGATAATCATCCTCCTCAGATTTATTATCGGTTAAATGATCGCCGATCTTAATCCCACTGCACTTTTGGAGGACGAATGTCTTCCCGCCCACCACCTTCTCGCTGATTAGCATCTCGATACGCCGCGGTAGTTGTTCATCCACGTCAAATTCCTCATCGAAGAGGGGTGGATACTTGCGGTCGATCGGCCAGCGACTTGTAACCTTTATAACGTTCTTTCGAACCGCGTCCTCCAAACTGATATCGGCGTCGTCCGCGGCTTGCAGTATGGCCCGGAAGATTTCGACCAAGTGCGCCGAGAGCGCGTCTCGATTTGATTCGATGCGTCCGTAGGAAACATCGTCGAGCAGGCGTCCGACCTTTCCGGCCAGCGCGATCGCGCCTTGTTCAAACCTCTCGTTATTGACCGGGCCGGTATGATGACGCATAGGCTGAATGTCTCCGAAGGCGCCAAAGCTGCGCGGTTCTATCTCATCCCAATCTTTGATTCCACGAAACGCCCTCTGCGCCAGAACGTCGAGTTTGAGGTTAGCTCGCTCTACAATGTTGGCGAAGTACCAGATCACGTCACCGAACTCCTCCATCACAGAGTCAGCGTAACCGATGTACGAATCTGTATCCCGCTGTTTCTTTTTCAGTTCGCTTAGGAGGCCGCCGACCTCCCCGAACAGCCCGAGGATCGGAAATTTTAAACCGGCGCTCCCGAGCTTCGGGTTCTGATCCGTCTTAAGCGTAAACCGCTGGTAATCATTCATTATCCTAAAGTCGCTTTCGGCTCGTTCGCTCATAGTTCAGTCCACGTTGGGTAATGGCGCCGAGAGCGCCGTTTTACACTGAGAGAGTAGTCGCTTTATGTCGGCTATTTTTAAAGGTGATGGGTCAATCCGGGCGTGTGTTGAGTAGCAGATCAACGGACCGACCGTAAGTCCAGTCTCAGTCGCAACGAAAGATTGAAGCTGCGCCAGACCAAGCAGGTTGCCTAAAGCCTTGGACACGTAATAATGAGACCGGTACACCGCGGCCAGTGTTAAAGCGTCATCCGGGTAAAGTTTGAACGATAAGTGACTAAGCTCTCTACAGGACAAAAAATGATGATGAATTGTGGCCATAGCTGACCAGGCCATCGTGCGATTAGACTTTCGGTCGACGAAAACTGAAAGGAGATCGCACGATGACCGACATCCGCTCGCTTGAGCGAACGTTGCTTG
>WNFZ01006196.1_pt1 | contig 24046 bp, 23 predicted proteins | sample 5400081 | NCBI WGS metagenome assembly WNFZ01 (sample SAMN13153365, study PRJNA577476) | soil metagenome | isolation source: 80 cm soil or saprolite under grassland replicate 1 | place: USA:California | collected 2016-06-15
GATTTCTGGCCGCGTGTACGTGAAGCGACGAAAAAATATGGTGTCCTCTTAATAGCGGATGAGGTACAGACCGGTCTCGGACGGACAGGAAAGCTGTGGGGTGTTGAACATTGGGAGGTTGTCCCCGACATTTTGACCGTTGCCAAATCCCTTGGCGGAGGCGTGATGCCGATCAGTGCGGTTTGCACCACTGAGGAAATTTTTTACCCGATGATGTACCCCAATCCATTTATGCACACAACAACGACCGGTGGTGGCGCGCTGGCTTGTTCCGCTGCGATTGCCGCGATCCACGTCACTTTGCGTGAGCGGTTGTGGGAGCAAGCCGCGGAAAAAGGTGAGTATCTTATTTCGCGCTTGCAGAAACTCTGTCAACAATTCCCGCAAATTTATGAGAAAATAACTGGCAAAGGATTATTAATCGGAATGCACTTTACGAGTCCACAGATTGGATATAAAGTTGCGGCAGGTTTGTTTAAACGCGGTATATTAGTCGCCGGAACGCTGACCAGCGCGCAGACCATTCGCATTGAACCACCACTTGTAATTACGTATCCGCAATTGGACACTTTACTAGAACGTTTGCAATATACTTTGAATGATGTAAGCAGCCCTCTATAAAATGCCTGCTTAAAGAAAATCATCTCAGGAGTTTCGTACATGATCAACGAGTTTGCAGTTGAATTGCGAGATGTAGTTAAGAAGTTTATTACCCCTGAGGGCCATGATTTGGCCGCGGTCGATCACGTCGACATGCAAATCAAGAACGGCGAGTTCTTCTCGATGCTGGGTTCTTCGGGTTGTGGTAAGACCACATCTTTACGAATGATTGCGGGGTTCGAGTGGCCGACAGAGGGTGAAGTTTACATCGAAGGGAAACCGATGGGCCATACGCCACCCTTCCAACGTAACGTAAATACTGTATTTCAAAATTACGCGCTTTTTCAACATATGAGCGTTTATGAAAATGTGGCTTTTGGCCTTGAAATGGAGAGCGCGAATAAGGATGAAATTAAACAGCGGGTAAGTCGTGCGCTTGAAATGGTACAACTGACCGGCATGGACCGGCGACGCCCCAAGCAACTTTCCGGTGGACAACAACAACGTGTCGCTCTGGCTCGTGCGCTTGTGAAGATTCCTAACGTTCTTCTTCTGGACGAGCCGCTAGGCGCGCTGGATTTGAAGTTGCGCAAAGAGATGCAACTCGAACTGAAAGCGTTACAACAAAAAGTGGGGATCACATTTATCTATGTTACCCATGACCAGGAAGAAGCCCTGACTATGTCGGATCGCATCGCGGTGATGAGTAAGGGCAAAGTGCTTCAAATCGGAACCCCCGTTGAGATTTACGAACGCCCGAATTGCCGCTTTGTAGCAGACTTTATCGGTGAGTCAAACTTCTTCGTTGGCAAGCTCCAGTCGCTGACCAGAGAGGAAGCGGTCGTTCATCTTCCCGGTTTGAATACAGAAGTGACTGGCCTTCCAGTCTCTGAGGGAATGGTCAAGGGTGAAGAAGTAGTCGTATCGATCCGCCCGGAGAAAGTCCGTATTGCAGAAAATGGTGCCTTAAATCAGAATTGCTTTGAGGGCAAAGTGGTCAACACAGTTTATATTGGTTCAGATACGCATGTGATTGTTGAAGTGAATGGTGTGAAGATGAAGGTCTGGGAGCAAAATCGTGTTTCACGTCTTGATCCGCGCTCATTTTATGCGATTGGGCAGGATCTACAGTTGATGCTGATGCCCGAAAATATGTTGGTATTAAAGAACGAATAAGAGGTCCTATGTTCCAACGTCTTCGCGAAAACAAATCAGCTCAAGGGACGTTGCTTGTCTCGCCCACAATATTGTGGATGATCATCCTATTAATCATTCCCCTCTTGTTGACTCTGGTGGTCAGTTTTGGCAGGCGAACTGCGGACGGCGGTGTGATTTATTCTTTCTCGCTGGACAATTATGTACGGCTTCTCGGATATAGCACAAAATGTGACAACGGTGCGACGAGTTGTTTCGACCCACTTTATATTCAGATCTTGTGGAGGTCGCTTGCACTGGCATTTAATACCACTGTGTTGGTTATCCTTCTAGCGTACCCGCTGGCGTATTTCATTGCACGTGCCCAGCCTCAGAAACGTAATACATATCTATTCCTTGTCTTGATTCCGTTGTGGACCAATTTCGTTATCCGTGTATACGCCTGGATCATGTTGCTTCGCAAGGCAGGGGCAATCAATCTTGCCATTGGATGGCTTGCTCATCTCTTTCATATTCAGTTCACGCCGCTGGAGATGTTATATACTCCCGGTGCCGTACTGGTGGGGATGGTATACGAATTCCTGCCATTTATGATATTGCCCATCTATACTTCACTGGAAAAAATTGATAATTCGCTTTACGAAGCCGCGGCAGATCTCGGTGCAAATTCTATAAAGACATTCCAGCGTGTAACCCTTCCGCTTTCAATGCCTGGGGTCGTTGCGGGAACAATTCTTGTTTTCATTCCTGTGATGGGAACTTTCATCGTATCTGACATTCTCGGCGGACGACAGGTGATCCTTGTCGGGAACCTCATTCAACGACAATTCCTGGATGCACGCGACCCAACCTTTGGTTCTGCTGCTTCGCTGATCTTGATGGTTCTGACTCTGATCGTCACATACTTCTATACTCGCAAGTTTGGATTTGGAGAGGAGATTGTAGTTGCATGACCCCGCTACCTCATAAATCGCACAATGTAAGTAGCGGGGTGATCCCGCACATTACAACCTTATTTGAAATGGAGTGTGCGGGATGAATCCCTATCGTCGATCTCCTTTTGTGATCATTTCGACTATCCTGGTCTATTTCTTTCTATACGCTCCGATTATTGTGTTGGTGTTATATTCCTTCAATTCCTCCAAAGCCAATGTAACGTTTGATGGCTTCATCCCCTCGTTTGGAAATGTGCGCGTGGTAGGTGGAGATATTGCTCAGAGCCCTTGCGGACCCTTCCATTGGTTCTGTGAACTCTCAAAAAACAGGGAAGTTACCAACGCGGCTAAAAATACTCTTACAATTGCTTTTATCGCAACAATAGTTTCCACCATCATTGGGACGATGGCTGCGCTGGCACTCCAACGCTATAATTTCAGACTGAAGACCTTTTCCCAGATCTCCCTATACATTCCAATCGTTATTCCCGAGATTGTGATGGGTATCGGCATCCTGATCCTGTTCAGTCAGTTATTTGCTTATCTCAACAATCTTTTTGGACTCTCAGGCGATTCGCGTCTTTCCCTTGGGTTAAGTACAGTCATTGTGAGTCATATCGCCTTTATGGTTCCATTTGTGACGCTCGTTGTACAGGCACGCTTACAAGGATTCGATAAAGCCTACGAAGAAGCCGCCATGGATCTAGGTGCGAATGAATGGATAACTTTCCGTCGCATAACTTTTCCGATGATTCTGCCTGGTGTCCTTTCCGGCGCGTTGCTGGCGTTTACGCTTTCTCTAGATGACTTCGTGATTACATTCTTTACGAACGGACCTGGTTCCACGACATTGCCAATTTATGTATATGGTTTGCTACGACGTATCATTACGCCACAGGTCAATGCTCTATCAACTGTTTGGATCACGATTGTGTTCATTGCTGTCTTTTTGCTTCAGCGATTCCAGAATCGAGAGGCATGAGAAACTGTTTGGGTTTTTCGCGGGAATGCCAAAGTCTCGCATGACCGTAATCCACTTTTCATATACTTCAAAGGAGGAAGAGATGAAAAAGTTCAGTCTTTTCAATGTGATGGTTGTCCTCGTCATCGCCAGCATCGTGCTCACTGCCTGTGGTGGCCAGACCGCTACTGCCACTCAAGTCTCTACTGAAGCACCCGCTTCTACTCAACCGCCTGCTACCGAGCCAGCTGTAGCCACTGAGGCACCTAGTGCTACAGAAGCCCCTGCTACGGAGGCACCTGCGGCCACAACTGCACCCACTGCGTTTACTTCGGTGCCAAGCGATAAGGTTACGGCCTCTGGTTATACCTGTCCAGAACCGCAGCCACGTATGAATGTTACCTCGAAGGAACTAAATATGTTCGTGTGGACGGAGTATATTCCGCAGGATATTTTTGATTGCTTCCAGCTCGTCTATGGCGTTACTATCAACAGAGACGAATACTCGTCTGCTGAAGAAATGTTTGCCAAATTCTCGAAAGGTGGCACAAATTATGATGTGCTGCATGTCTCTGATAATGTTGTGCCGCCGATCATTCGACTTGGATTGTTGGAAAAATTGGACAAAAGTCGTTTGCCGATCATGGCAAATTTTGATCCAACCTACCTGGACCTTTCATTTGATCCCGGAAACGTATACACGCTTCCTTATGAAGCAGGTATTGATGCGATTGTGGTCAATACTGACAAGGTGCCCAACCCTCCCAAGTCCTGGGCTGATAGCTCAAACAACTGATGCCAAATATCAAAGTATTTGACAGCGATAGTCCCAAAACAGAATTGATTGCAGGCGATGTGGATCTGGGCATTGTTTGGACGGCTGAAGCTGAGCTGGCTCGTCAGGAGAATCCAGCGATCACATTTATCTATCCTACCGAAGGTGCGATCAACTGGCAGGATAACTGGGCGATCGCAGCGAACGCCGCCCATGAAGATGCTGCCTATGCCTGGTTGAATTATTCCATGCAACCCGATTTGTTCTGGATGATGTTGCGTGATTTTCCGTATATCAACCCAAACACCGCGGCCTTGAACTTTGCGAAGGATAATTCAATGGCGACTGTGGATTCGAATGGTGCCGACACTACCTTAGGCGCACTTTACGATAACTATATCAACTCGCCAATTACCAACCCGCCTGCAGATGTGGTGAAGGCAGGCCATCGCGCGGTAGATGTTGGTGATGCTACCGCATTGTACGATCAGGTTTGGACGGAAGTGAAAGGCGGCCAGTAACCTCAATGTCACGCGTGTTCGGGATTGCTGGAATTCAAATGTCAGTTGTGCCTTGGGATGCAGCCGCGACCGTAGATAAACTGGAAGCAGCTGCTACTCAGATCGAGGAGAATTTCCCATGGGTGCATATGCTGGTTTTTCATGAGTTGGTTGTTTCAGGTGTGGCTCAGTTCACTCCTGCTTCGTCGGCTGAACCATGGCGACAGATCGCTCAAGCAATTCCCGGACCCCTCTCGGACCGCTTATGTAGGTTGGCTCAAAAGACCAAGAAATGGATTGTGCCCGGGTCGATGTACGAAGCCGATGGCGATGCCATTTTCAATACTGCGCTGGCAATCTCTCCAGATGGTCAGATCGTTGCAAAATATCGTAAGATTTTTCCCTGGCTCCCATTTGAGGCTGAGACAACACCCGGTGATCAATTCTGCGTTTTCGATGTGCCAGAATTTGGTCGGTTTGGCCTGTGCATCTGCTACGATGCGTGGTTCCCAGAAGTGATACGCACGCTAGCATGGATGGGCGCCGAAGTTATCCTGCACCCAACTTTGACGCCCACCTCTGATCGTTCTGCCGAATTGATCCTTACCCAGGCAAATGCGATCTTCAATCAATGTTACTTCATAGATGTCAATGGCTTGGGACCGTGGGGGGGAGGGCGATCTTTGTTCGTAGATCCTGAAGGACGCGTGCTTCAACAAGCCGGTGAACACGATATGATTCTGACCGAATTGATTGATTTGGATCAAGTCAGTAAGGCACGCGAGTTTGGGACCTTGGGATTGTGCCAAACTTGGAAACAGTTGCGCGAGTTTCAGGGACGATTCCCGATTTATAGTAATGATATTTCTTCTGGCTCTATTTATCAAAATTTGGGAGAAATTCGCCATTGACGTGCATCCGCTTTATGATCAACTCTGGACAGAGGTGAAGGGCCAGTAAATCAAGTTCAAATGAGAAGCCGACCTTGCAAGAGGTCGGCTTTTTGATTTAAAAATTCTTTTTATCACTTGTAACTGCATAATCATTAATAATTCATTGACATTTGTGCTGATTCAGCATAAAATGACCGTGTGAACAGCAAAAAAAGCATGGAACAACCTGAATCCCTGGACGCAACGGACCTTAAAATCCTTGATATCCTTCGCAAAGATGGACGTGCAACATTTGCTGATATTGCAGGGCAGCTACGCGTCTCGCCAGGCATGATTCGTCAGCGCTACAACCGCCTTGTTGAGCAGGGCTATCTCAAGGTTGTCGCGATTACGAATCCTGTTCATCGTGGTATCAAAACCATGGCGCTTATCGGCGTGCGCACCGATGGGAATCAAATGCTCAAGGTTGCGGATAAGATTGCAAAACTAAAAGAGGTTGTTTATCTGGTTGTGGTCAGCGGCCGCTACGACATTATAATTGAAGTTTTTTGTCGGGATCATGAAGATCTTTTGAATTTTGTTACTGAGAAACTTTACGGGATTGAGGGAGTCCGCGAGACGGAAACCTTCATGCATTTGAAAATCGTTAAAGAGATTTATTTTTAGGGAATTCGCCTCATACTGGATCACAGCCTGCTGAGACTTCCAACATACTTTGTCCGCCCCGCAAGATGACGGAAAGCGGAGCCAATCGAAAGGAGTTTATGCGAGTTTTATTAGTGGGGGTGGGGGGAGTGGGGGAAGCCATTGCAGCAATCGCAAAGCCACATGAGTGGATGGAGTTGATGGTGCTTGCCGATTACAACTTGAAACGCGCCGAGGAAGTACAAAAGAAATTAGGCGACTCGAATCGTTTCCCAGTTGAACTCATAGATGCGAGCAAGCAGGAAAACATCGAAGCGCTGGCAAAAAAGTATAGCATTGATCTCATCATGAATGCGGTAGATCCCATCTTCAACAAGCAAATCTTCGATGCCGCTTACAATGTAGGTGCTACCTACATGGACATGGCGATGACATTGTCTAAGCCCAGCGCGGATGATCCGTTCCATAAGACCGGGATCAAACTGGGAGATTATCAGTTCGACAAGGCGAAGGAGTGGGAAGAGAAAGGTTTGCTTGCGTTCGTAGGGATCGGTGTCGAGCCTGGTATGGCGGATGTCTTTGCACGTTATGCCCAGGATGTTCTCTTCGATGAGATTGAAGAAATTGGCATCCGTGACGGATCAAATATCACTATTGCTGATTATGAATTTGCTCCCAGCTTCTCAATCTGGACGACGATTGAAGAATGTCTGAACCCACCTGTTGTTTGGGAGCAGGACAAAGGCTGGTTCACGACGGAACCGTTCTCTGAGCACGAGATATTTGAATTCCCAGAGGGGATTGGTCCTATCGATGTTGTCAATGTGGAACATGAGGAAGTTTTGCTTGTTCCGCGTTGGATAAAAGCCAAGCGGGTCACGTTCAAATATGGACTCGGTGAGCAATTCATCAATATCCTTAAGACCCTGCATATGCTTGGGCTCGACAACAAAGAAAAGATCAATGTTAAGGGATTGCAAATTGCTCCGCGTGATGTGGTTGCCGCGTGTTTGCCTGACCCTGCTCACCTCGGTGACAAGATGAAAGGCAAGACTTGCGCAGGTACCTGGGTAAAAGGCACAAAAGACAGAAGAAAAAGAGAAGTTTATCTTTATCAAGTTGCTGATAATGAAGAATGTATGAAAGCTTGGGGATGCCAGGCGGTTGTCGCGCAGACAGCTTTCAGCGCGGTCATCGCCATGGATTTGCATGAGCATGGTATCTGGAAGGGATGTGGTGTGCTAGGTCCTGAAGCGTTTGAACCAGTGCCATTCATGGAAAAGATGGCGGAATATGGCTTCCCCTACGGAATTAAAGAAATGACATGGCAAACTGAAGTGGTATAGGTCTAAGCGTCGCACCTGTTTTGATGGGATAAATCTTTTCAATGATGTTCTCTTCATGAAACTGATTGGACCGTTGGGAAGGTGTGATGCTCTTCATAACGGAATCAACTCTCGGCTATGAACAAGGTTTCCTGAGCGGAGTGAGTGTTTTTTGAGCGCAGTCGAAGGATCGTCCTTTTCGGCAAGGTTGCGTTGCCGTAAATCATCCGCAAATGTATAATCAAAAAAACTAGACGGAGGAGGTCGTCATGCCCAATGGATATAACGGCAAGATTTTGCACGTTGATTTGACAAAGAGCGAGCTAACGGTTGAGGAGCCAAACGAAGTTTTTTACCGCAAGTACTTGGGTGGGAGTGCGATGGCTACGCATTACATCTTGCGCGAAATGCCAAAGGGTGCAGATCCACTTGGTCCTGACAATGTATTGACTCTGATGACGGGCGTGACGACAGGCGCGGCAATTTCCGGTCAGAGCCGTATCAATGCAAACGCCAAATCACCAATCAGTGGAGGGATTGGTGATTCTCAAAGCGGCGGATTTTTCCCTGCGGAGTTAAAGTTTGCGGGCTTCGATGGAATTGTGATCAAAGGGAGGTCGTCCAAGCCTGTCTATCTCGCGATCTTGGAAGGTAAGACAGAATTGCGAGATGCTGCCCATTTGATGGGCAAAAAGACTGGGGAGGTGGATGACATTATTCACCAAGAAGTTGACCCCCAAGCTGAGATTTTGCAGCACGGACCCGCGGCAGAAAAAGGCGTTCTTTTCTCCTCACTTGTGTCAATGTCTAACCGAAATAATGGAAGGACCGGCATGGGTCTTGTGATGGCATCCAAGAATCTCAAGGCGGTTGTTGTGCGCGGCAGAAAGAAAGTGACACTTGCTGATCCAAAAGCGTTGGTTGCACTCAATAAAACGGGTCCAAAAATTATGCCCGATAACCCAGATATGCCCGGCCTCGCCGTGGAGGGTACAGCAACCGTTGTGATCTTCCAGAATACGATTGGCTCGCTGCCGACTCATAACTACAATGAAGGTCAGTTTGAGTATTGTGAAGACATCAGTGGCGCACGCATGGTGGAGACCATCTTGAAGGAACGCGATACCTGTTATGCCTGTGTCGTGCGCTGCAAGCGTGTGGCTGAGATCAAAGAGGGAGCCTATCGCGCGGATCCAAAGTATGGCGGGCCGGAATATGAAACGCTCAGCACCTTCGGGTCGTATTGCGGTGTTAAAAATATGCCCGCCGTCGCGGTAGCAAATCAAATGTGTAATGAGTATGCTGTGGATACGATTGCGGCCGGCGCAACGATTGCTTTTGCGATGGAATGCTACGAAAAAGGCGTCATTACGACAGAGCACACAGATGGGCTTGAACTCAAATTCGGTGATGCAGATGCCATGCTCAAAGCACTTGAAATGATGCTTAACGGCGAAGGCGAATTTGGGAAAACGCTTGGGCAAGGGTCTGAGCGTGCCGCGAAAATTTGGGGCAATGGTGCAGATGAATATCTGATCACTGTTAAAGGGGCAGAAGCCCCCGCGCACATGCCGCAAGCCAAGCGTTCACTCGGCCTCATCTACGCGGTGAATCCATTTGGTGCAGATCATCAATCCAGCGAACATGATCCCTATTACGAAGAAGGCGTCACTGATCTCAATCTTAACCGTCTCAAGATGATTGGTCTCAGTGAGCCTCAGCCCGGTTATAGCCTCACGCCCGAAAAAGTGCGATTTGCGTATCTCACCGAAGTTTTCTATTCCATGCTTGACTCGGTCGAACTCTGCCAGTTTGTCTTCGGTCCCGCGTGGACGTTGTATGGTCCCGCTGAAACCGTCGAAATGATTCGCGCGGTCACTGGCTGGGATATCACAGTGGAAGAGTTAATGGCTGTTGGTGAACGCCGCTTGAATCTCTTCAGGACATTTAATGCCCGCGAGGGATTGGATCGAAAGGATGACAAACTGCCAAAGAAGTTCTTCAAGCAATTACAAGGAGTGGGACCCACGGCGGGCATCGCTCTAACGCACGAGGAAGTTGAATCCGCCATAGATGAATATTACAAGCTGGCAGGCTGGACGAACAACGGTGTTCCAACACCTGAAACAATGGAGCGACTTGATATTGCCTGGGCCCTGTGAGCTTAAGTTCATGAAGGAGCAAAATCCGTGGAATACAAATTATTGATCGATGGTCAGTGGGTGGATGGGGGATCTACGCTAGAAGTAAAAAATAAATACAACGGCGAAACGATTGCCACATTACCTATTGCCCGCCGTGAAGATGTAGATGCGGCAATTGCTGCTGCTGAACGCGCCGAAGATGTGATGGCGGATATGCCTGCATATCAACGCGCGGAGATCCTGTTGAAAACCGCCGCGCTTCTGCGTGAGCGTTTTGATGACATGGCGAAAACCATCGCGGCTGAAGCTGGCAAGGCACTCAAGTTTGCCCGCGCCGAAGTGGACCGCGCCATCAGCACGTTCACGATCGCCTCCGAAGAAGCCAAACGCTTGCATGGCGAAACCATTCCGTTAGATGCTGTCCCTGCAGGCGAAGGTTATTTCGGGTTTTGGACTCGCCGTCCTGTGGGTGTGATTGCAGCCATTAGCCCATTTAATTTTCCGCTCAATCTGGTTGCCCATAAAGTGGCTCCCGCGATTGCTTCGGGAAATACTCTCGTGCTGAAACCTGCCTCGACGACTCCGCTCGCGGCAGTGAAGTTGTGTCAGATTCTACAGGAGGCAGGTCTTCCCGCCGGCGCGATTAACCTTGTTGTTGGTTCAGGTGGAACAGTTGGCGAATGGCTGGTTACTGATCCGCGCGTGGATAAGATTACGTTCACCGGTAGCCCTCCGGTTGGGCGTCATATTTTGTCTGTGGCAGGCATTAAGAAAGTGACTCTCGAGCTTGGAAATACATCGCCCGTAGTTGTAGCTCCCGATGCGGATTTGGATTTCGTTGCCAAGCGTTGTGCGGTGGGGGCATACTATAACTCCGGGCAAGTCTGTATTTCTGTCCAACGCATCTATAGTGAGAAGCGGGTTTATGAACCGTTCTCTGAAAAATTCGTCAAAGCCACCGAAGCGATGGTGGTGGGCGATCCGTTGGATGAACGTGTGGACGTGGGTCCAATGATTGACCTAAAGGAGGTTGATCGGATTGAGTCTTGGGTCAAGGAGGCGCAGACTTCAGGCGCGAAAATATTAACTGGTGGTAAACGTGATGGAACAGTTTATTACCCAACCGTTCTGTCTGAAGTCGATGATGAAATGAAAGTGGTTGCAGAAGAAGCATTTGCTCCGGTTGCATCCATCATTTCAAGTGAGGATTTTGAAACTGCCTTGAAACAGGCGAATGATACAAAGTTTGGTTTGCAAGTTGGCGTCTTTACCAATGATATCAACCGTGTCTTCAAGGCTGTCAGACGATTGAACTTTGGCGGTGTCATCATCAACGATACACCGAACTTCCGGGCAGATCACATGCCTTATGGCGGTAATCGCCAAAGTGGTTTGGGCCGTGAAGGCGTCCGGTTCGCCATGGAAGATATGACCAATATTCAAATGGTGGCAATTCGATTGAATTCTTAACGACATGGAGAGGCGAGAATGAAGAATTACAAGCTTTGGATTGATGGAGCGTGGCAGGACACACAGGGCGGAAAAATGATGTCCATTGAGGATCCTACAACGGGTCACCAGATCGCTGAAGTGGTTGATGCCAGTCGCGAAGACGTGGATCGCGCAGTACAGGCAGCCAAGCGAGCCTTTTATGACGGTCGCTGGTCGAAAAAGTCTCCCGGTGAACGCTCCAAGATCATCTGGAAACTGGCTGACCTTCTTGAGGAGAATGCTGAGGAGTTGGCAAAAGTTGAATCTGAAAATACGGGTAAGCCATATCAATACGTCAGCCTAGGAGGCGATATTCCTTTTGCGGTGGATAACCTGCGTTTCTTTGCAGGCGCTGCTCGTGATACACATGGTTATCATGCCGGTGAGTTCATGCCTGGCTATACTTCTATTTATCGACGCGAACCTGTGGGTGTGGTAGGTCAGATCGCACCCTGGAATTATCCACTCATGATGGCAGCATGGAAGATCGGTCCCGCGCTCGCCGCAGGCTGTACGATCGTCCTCAAGCCCGCGCCTGGTACCCCTCTGACGACACTCATGTTAGCTGAGCTGATTAAAGAGGCAAGTATTCCGGATGGCGTAGTCAATGTGATTTCTGGTGGTAATGACGCGGGTCAGTACATTGTTGAACACCCTGATGTACGTATGGTCAGCCTCACCGGTTCAACAGGTACGGGTAAGAAGATTATGAAGACGGCTGCGGATACTCTCAAGCGAGTTCATTTGGAATTGGGCGGTAAAGCACCCTTCATCGTGTTCGATGACGCGGATCCCGAATTGGTGGCCGCGAAAGCTTCGATGGCGGCAACCATGAACACAGGTCAGGATTGCACGGCGGCTACTCGTCTGTATATTGAAAAGAGCAAGGTCAAAATCATGCAGGAGGCAGTTGTCGAAGCGATGAAGAATGTGAAGATTGGTCTTCCCTTTGATGAAGGAGTGCAGATGGGGCCATTAATCTCCGGAGTTCAGCGTGAGCGTGTTTCCGGCTTTGTCGATCGCGCGAAGGCACAAGGTGCGAAAGTTCTTACGGGTGGCGGCGTACCAAATGGATTTGATAAAGGCTATTACTACGAGCCGACTGTTCTTTCCAATGTTCAACAAGATTGGGAGATCGTTCAAAATGAAGTCTTCGGACCGGTTGTGACCGTCCAGGAATTTGAGAATGAAGCCGACGCTCTTACCAAGGGTAATGATGTGTTATATGGATTAGCTGCTTCGGTCTTTACGAAAGACATTGGACGTGCGATGCGACTCTCTTCCGAACTTGAGTTTGGCACAGTTTGGATCAATGACCATCTGCCTCTCACTTCTGAAACTCCTCATGGTGGATTCAAGCAATCCGGCTTTGGCAAGGATCTCTCTGCCGAAGCGATTGGCGATTATCAAATCACTAAACATGTGATGGTAGCGCAGGCGTAAAAGAGATTAGAGACTGGAGATTAGCTAAAGTCTCCAATCACTAGTCCCCCCTTGTTTCAAGTTCAACTTACACTTCTTCGAAAGAAAACCATGTCAACAAACACCCTCTACCAACAAAACTTCCCCCATATGTCCCCCGCGTGGACACGTATTTTCAATTTCGTTGCTGAGCGTGCCGAAGGTCCATATATTTACACTGACGATGGACGCAAGCTGCTCGATTTCACTTGTGGCATTGGCGTGACCAATACCGGTCACTGCCACCCAAAAGTCGTTGAAGCGATTCGCGAGCAGGCGGGACTTTTCCTCCATGCGCAAGCCAATCTCGTGATTCACAGACCGATGTTGCGACTCATCGAAGAACTTCGTACCATCGCCCCACCTTCGATTGATTCATTCTTCTTTGCCAATTCTGGTGCGGAGGCGGTAGAGAACGCGGTCAAGATCGCGCGCGTCGCAACCGGTAGACAGAATGTGATCGTGTTCAGCGGTTCCTTCCATGGACGTACTGTTGGCACAATGGCATTGACTACTTCTAAAACAGTGTATCGTACTGGGTTTGGACCGTTGCCTTCAGGTGTGTTTGTTGCGCCGTTCCCGTACGCGTTCCGCTTGAAAATGACCGAAGCAGAAGCCTCGGAGTATTCACTTGAACAACTCGAATATCTGCTCGCATCGCAGACTGCTCCTAAGGAGACCGCCGCGATTTTAGTGGAATCCGTTTTGGGCGAAGGTGGATATGTTGTCCCTCCTGTCTCATTCATGAAAGGTTTGCGTGAGATTTGCGATAAACACGGAATCATGCTGATCCTTGACGAAGTTCAGTCGGGGTTTGGCCGGACTGGCAAGTGGTTCGCGTTTGAACATTATCATATCGTGCCAGACATCATCACGGCCGCGAAGGGACTTGCCTCGGGCATGCCGCTTTCGGGTGTATTCAGCCATACGGACATCATGCTCAAATTGGATGTCGGCTCGATTGGTGGGACGTATGGTGGGAATGCAGTGGCCTGCGCGGCAGGCGTGGCAACGATCCGTGCGATGCGTGAAGAGAATATGCTGGAGAATGCTACTGAACGTGGTATTCAATTGATGACTGGCTTGCGAAAGCTTCAGGAGGAATATTCACAGATCGGCGATGTGCGTGGCAAGGGCTTAATGATCGGGACTGAATTTATTGCAAATGGCAGACCAGATAAAGCCAAAGGACTCGCCAAAGATATTATTCACGCTGCAGAAGAGCGTGGCTTGCTGTTACTCTCCTGCGGAACCTATGACAACACGGTGCGCTGGATCCCACCGTTGAATGTCACATCGGAACAAATTAATGCTGGGTTGAACATTTTTGGTGAAGCATTGAAGGAAGTGATTAAGTAGGCAAGGAAACAGATATAAGGTAAGCATGTATAATTTGATGTGAATATGCTAGTTCGCTTCCATCCTCACGCTCAAGAACGAATTGAGGAACGCGGTACCACAGAAGATGAAGTTCGTGCTACGGTGGAATCTGGTGAGAAATTTCCCGCAAAATTTGGGCGCACTGGTTTTCGTCGAAATTTTCCTTTCAACAATCGGTGGCGTGGCCATTCGTATCGAACGAAGCAGGTTGAGTCTATGCTGTAGAAGAAAGACCTCAAGAGTGGCTCGTGATTACCGTGATCACTCGGTATTTCTAGGAGAGAAATATTATGCGATTTACTTATGACCCTCGTTACAATGTTGCCTATATTCGCTTTCAGGAGAAAGGTTCAGATGTCGAAGCGATTCATGTAAGTGATGAATTGGTTGTTGATATCGCACCGGATGGAAGCATATACGGAATTGAATTATTGAATGCTAATGAACAGATACGACGCGAGGATGCGGGTGAATTAGTCGTTATCAATGAAGCCACGGGGCAACGAACAGAATTTCCACTCGGATAAATATGCCTGCATACAAACCTCAAGTCTGGCGCGTAAATGTCCATGAACAGACTTTGAAACGTGAGCCAGTTCCCGATTCATGGAAGCACCTCGGTGGGCGTGGACTTCTCGCGCGTATTCTGCTTGATGAAGTGGACGCGAAATGCGATCCACTCGGGCCGGGAAATAAACTGATCTTCGCTCCAGGTCTTTTGGTGGGACATATGCTTTCCTCCACAGATCGAATTTCGGTTGGAGGGAAATCTCCTCTGACGGGTGGCATCAAAGAATCCAACGCGGGTGGGCGAACGGGTTTGCACATGACACATATGGGAATCCACGCGTTGATCATCGAAGACCAGCCAAAGGAAGATGGCTTTTGGGTCTTGCATCTTTCGCTTTCTGAAACGGAGATGGGCAGAAGCCGCCCATCGTTGATCCTGAATCATTCAAGGTCGCGCAGAAAGATTATACAAAGGCAGTGATGGAACATCCACAATCCATCACATATCGCGATTACAGTACAGCCGCAATTGCTGCCATGTGTAATAGTTTCGCGGCGCTGACCGCTCGCAATTTCTCGCGCGGTACGTTTGAACAGATTGACCAGGTCGATGGTGACGCGCTGCGCGAATTTACGTTAGAGCGCAGCAAGCCATCTGATCCGTCGCACGCCTGTATGGCAGGCTGTACCATTAAATGCTCAAATATCTTTGGCGGAGAAGATGGCAGGATCATTGTCTCACCATTGGAATATGAAACAATCGGATTGATGGGAGTGAATCTTGAAATTGGTTCACTCGATTCAATTGGACGATTGAACTGGCAAGTCAATGACCTGGGATTAGATTCGATTGAAATTGGTGGCGCGCTGGGCGTCGCGGCGGAGGCAGGTTTGATGCGCTGGGGAAGCGAGGAAGCTGCACTAAAGCTGATTGACGAGATTCGCCAAGGGACCGAGTTAGGATACGTACTGGGAAATGGTGCAGTGTGCGTTGGGAAAAAATATAACATTGAACGTGTGCCGGCAGTGAAAGGTCAAGCCATGTCTGGCTACGAGCCGCGTTCCATTAAAGGAACTGGCGTGACCTACGCAACAACGCCTCAAGGAGCGGATCATACTGCTGGGTTGACGATCCGTGCCAAGATCAATCACCTCGACCCTACAATCCAAAAAGATCCGTCTTTGACCGCGCAATTGAATATGGCAGGTTATGATACGTTGGGCGCGTGTATCTTTGCCGGTTTCGGTTATGCCGCGACACCGGACAGCGTTGTCAAACGATTATTGAAAGCGCGTTATGGTTGGGAGGATGTTCCTGATAACGTTTTACAGGCATTGGGAAAAGAAACGATCAAAATGGAGCGTGAGTTTAATCGCCGCGCAGGCTTCACAAAGGAAGATGACCGTTTGCCAAAATGGATGACGGAGCAGGCGATCCCTGAAACTGGTCAGGTATTCGATGTGAGCGAGGAAGTGCTTGATCACATCTTTGATGGAATAGAGTAACAGATTTGTGGTGGGGGATGGCATCCCGCCATACATAATTTAATTGAAAGACCTCTAGGGTCTTTGAGAACTCGAAGGTCTACTTGTTGAGCCACCGATGGGATTCGAACCCATGACCTGACGATTACGAATCGTCTGCTCTACCAGCTGAGCCACGGTGGCAAATTTCTTAGCGGCGGGGATTATAAAGGATTACACATAAACCCGCAAGTTTTTTGTGTTACATGTTGTCTGATACACGGTGGAAACCTTATGTTACGTATAGCAATGATCTCCTATCACACTTGTCCGCTCGCAACCTTGGGCGGAAAAGATACGGGCGGAATGAATGTTTACGTCCGCGAATTGACGCGTCAGTTAGGTCAAATGGGCATTCACGTGGATGTATTCACGCGCTCACAGGATGATCACGTCCCGCATGTGCTGCACGAACTTGGCTATGGCAATCGCGTCGTCCACGTGCCTGCAGGACCAGAGCACCCGGTTCCAAAAGAGGAGTTAGCAAATTACATCCCACAGTTTGTGGAAGGCGTCAAATATTTTGCCTGCGAAAAAGGCATTGAATATGACCTCATCCATAGTCATTACTGGATGTCTGGAGTTGCAGCCGCGGCTCTTTCTGATGCTTGGGGTGGGATGCCAATCGTGCACATGTTCCACACGTTGGGCGAGATGAAGAATCGCATTGCGCGCTCAGAGGCGGAACGCGAAGGCGAATACCGTATCAATGGTGAGAAGCAGGTCCTTCGTCGCGCGAATCGGATCGTCGTTGCCACGATTGCAGAACTTACGCAGTTGCGTTTTCTCTATAAAGCAAATCAAGGCAAACTGGTCGTGATCCCACCCGGCGTGGATGTGAGTCACTTTTATCCAATCCCTGCGGATGAAGCGAAGATGTACGTGGGTCTGAAACCTGAAGACCGAATGGTGCTGTTTGTGGGGCGTATCGAACCGCTTAAGGGTGTGGACACGCTCATTCAGGCGATGTCCTGTTTACAATTAAAAGAGGAGCAACCCGTTCATCTCGCGATCATCGGTGGTGACCCTGCTGCCAGTCCGCAGGAAATGAGTGCGGAGATGGCGCGCCTGCAAAAATTATGCGATGACCTGGCGGTGGGGCAGACGGTTGTCTTTCTCGGCAAACGCGATCAGGATAGACTACCTTATTACTATTCCGCGGCTGAGTTGGTGGTGATGCCTTCTCATTATGAGTCATTTGGGATGGTGGCATTAGAGGCGATGGCGTGCGGAACGCCTGTCATTGCTTCGGAAGTTGGTGGGCTGGCTTACTTGGTAAAAGATGGGGAAACAGGATTCACGATTCCAGATCAAGAGCCTGATATGCTGTGTGAAAAAATATCCTGGCTGTTGAATGACCGGGACCTTCACGAGACGATGAGCCAACACGCCGTTGAATATGCCCAGGATTATGCCTGGGAGAAGATCGCTAAGCAAATTGTGGATGTATATAAAAGCCTTCTGCTAGAGAAACAACGGATGTCTTATTAATTTACAAATTGTGGCCAGACTCTACATTTTTGCCTTTCATCCCCAGATGAAAGATAATTTACCTTCTACATCGCCTAAATATCATGATGCAGTCTTTTAGTATATTCAAGGTAAGTAAAGACTGTTTATATTCATAACCCATCGGCGCATTAGCTTTCACACTCACAAATTACAGTCTGTCCAATATTCAAAATAAATTTCCCAATCACAGAGACATTAACTCCAAGGATGTTATGGCAATCACGTGCCACAATTTGAGTGAACAGTTCAAGATCTCTGACCTCATTTGACCCTATGAAGGAAGCAATGTACTCGTTTAAGCTATAAACCTCCAGTAGGTTCTCATCTGGTGCGTATGAGATGGTCAATGTACTTCCTGGAATTGGATTTCCAGTTTTAGGGCACAGGGAGGGGAGTTGCACTTCGTGTAGTTGTTTTGTTAATTTGGAAATCTTGGGGTTATCAATAGTTTTCAGCGTCATATGGTAGTGGAACTCTATTCCTTCATCCTCACATAAAAGATCAACTGACCTTCGATATCCTGCGTGCGCATCTCGAATTTGTCTTTGAGTTTGTTCAACATGCGCGAGAGTTGCTTGTGACCGTAGGTACGCGGGTCGAAGCCTGGGTCTACTTGATAAATAGCATTGCCCATTACATCTAACCGCGCCCAGCCATCCTGTCCTACAGCCATTTCGAAAGCCTGACTCAAGACAGGCATCGGGTCAGCTTCTTCTTTTTCTGATTCTGTACCTTCTTTATTGGTCTTTTTCGTCCGGCTGGATTGTGTCCGTCTTTGCTGTACAGCTTTTTTCTCCTCGACTAGGTTTTCGGTGTAGACAAACAAATCACAGGCATTGATGAAAGCCTTCGGCGTTTTCTTCTCGCCGATGCCCATCACAAAAACCCCAGCCTCGCGAATACGCGTGGCAAGACGTGTGTAATCACTATCGGAGGAGACTAGGCAGAATCCATCCACTACGCCTGAGTGCAGAATATCCATTGCATCGATGATCATCGCGCTATCGGTCACATTCTTTCCCACAGTGTAGCGGAATTGCTGAATGGGTTGGAAGGCATGGAAATTCAGCGTTTCCTTCCATGAATTCATATTGCTCGTTGTCCAATCTCCATAAATGCGCCGCACAGTGACTTGTCCATGCCGACCTGCTTCCACAAGCATCTGAGGCAGCAAAGAAGATTGGGCGTTATCGCCGTCTATGAGGACAGCAATCTTTTGACGATCATTGGGTAGGGTTTCAGTAGCCATGAGGATGATTATATTATGGATTATTCGGCATGGGTGTGTTCAGGTCATTTGGATTGGGTGCAAACAAGCCAATATCCTTGCAGGAGTCGGTGCCCAAGCGCTGAAATAATCCGCCATCGGCGGTGACTTCGACCTGTATTGGTGTCTCCGCTTTGTAGGTGCTGTCCACCGTCAGCTTCAATGTCACTTTGTAGCCAGCTAGAAGGGATGCCACTTCAACAGTCTTATCGGGGTGCTCACGTCCTTCATCCAACGCGTTGAGAGTCGTCTTCACGTTTGTGAGTTCAATCATACCTGTATTTCTCAGCACCACAAAAGCATTCGTTACCTCACCCATGCCGTGTGTCACATCAATGCTGGTGTTGCACCCAAGTATTTCAACGGAAACGGCTGGTCCACCGGGCACGCTGGTTTGTGTGAACACAGATGTATCTGAAGGGATCAGCGTCGGTGTAGTCGTAGCAGTAATGAATAGGATGGGAGTCGAGGTTGCGATTTGAGGCGTCGCGCTCGCCACGCCAATCACCACCGGCGTTGGCGTAAAGATGGAGGGCGTATTCGTTGGAGGCAGGAATGGGGTAGGCGGATTGTTGGGAAAAGGCTGAATGACCCAGCCATTGCAAGATGCCACGAAAAACATCCACAGTATTAACAGGATCGCGGGAATAGTCTTTTTCATTTCTTCTCCTCTTCATCATTGTATCCCGCTTAGTATAAAGTATGGCTATTATTTTGGGATGGTAAAATATATCTGATAATTTTCTCAGGAGGCACCCGCATGGCTGCAATTTTCCCAAGCGAAGAGTGGTTACAAGACCTGGAGAGAAAACTTAACTCTGATACTCGCTATAACGGAATCGCAAAAAATTGGGAAGGTGACTTATTGTTTCTTATCGAACCCGATGGTAATCTGAAGGAGCGTCTCACGTTCTATCTGGACCTTTGGCACGGTCAGTGTCGAAAAGTGGAGTACAAACCGACTCCTGAATCATATCCAAACCCAACCTTTAAGTTGACCGCTTCTTATAAGGATATTACAGCTATCTTGATGGGAAAACTCAATCCTATGACCGCCATGATGACTTCTAAGTTGAAAGTTAAAGGGAATTTGGGTTATATGATGCGCAACGTTCCAACAGTTTTGGATTTTGTCCGCGTGGCGCAGGAAGTAACGACGGAAATTCGTTAGCCGTCATTGCGAGGAGATTGCTTCGTCGCAGAGAACGCTCCTCGCAACGACATATAAGTGCTATGCAACCTATTCTTAAAATAGATCTTACGACTGGTAAAACAGAAGAATATCGAATCCCTGAAAAGTGGGAAAAGGATTTTTTGGGCGGCGCATCACTCGCTGCTCGAATGTTATATTCCTCACTCACGCGCGAACTGGATCCGCTTTCGCCGGAGGCACCTCTACTCTTTATGACGGGTCCCATGACCGGTACTTCTGGTCCAACAACGGGACGCTTCGTTGTCTGCGGAAAGGGACCCGCGACCGGTTTATGGGCGGAATCGAACATTGGGGGATTCTGGGGTCCCGAAATACGCGCGGCTGGCTATGATGGTGTATGGATCACGGGAAAGGCTGAGGGGCCGATCTATCTCTGGTTAAACGGAAACAAGCTTGAGGTCCGGAATGCAGCGCATTTATGGGGGCAGAATACATACACAACCCAGGAGAAAGTAAAGCAGGAAGTGGGTGAAAAATCCGCGCGCATTTGCGTCATCGGACTGGCCGGAGAAAAGCAAGTTCTTTTTGCCTCCATCATGTGTGATCATGGACGGATGGCAGGTCGCACAGGGATGGGTGCAGTGATGGGCGCAAAGAATCTCAAAGCCATTGCACTGCGTGGAGTCCATGAAATTCCAGTATTTGATATTGCAAAATATAAACCGTTGCGTTCGGAATCTAACCGTAGACTGCATGATGATAATGAGGCGAAAATCTTGCGTGATGTTGGAACTTCGGGCGTGGCGAATTACGCCGAATATCTAGGTGCGATGCCTGTGAAATATTATTCGCGCGGTTCATTTGAGAACATCGATAATATATCGGGTGCAAAAATGACCGAAACTATCCTTACGGCGCGAAGCGCATGTCAGGGATGTGTGATCGCGTGCGGGCGGGTCGTCACGTTAAAGGGAGATAAACTAAAACGCAAAGGACCCGAACATGAAACGATGGTTGGATTCGGCGCAAACCTGCTGAACGATAATCTTGAGGCAATCGTTGATCTGGGAGAGTTATGTGATTGTTATGGCATGGATACGATCAGTACTAGCAACACCATCGGACTTGCTTTTCATTTGTTTGAAAAAGGAATCATCACAGAGGCAGATACAGGCGGTAATGTTTTGAACTGGGGTGATGTGGATGTCATTGAACAACTTGTGAATCTAATTGGTCGCCGCGAAGGAATCGGCGACCTTATGGCACAGGGTTCGCGTCGGTTTGCGGCGCATTTTGGGGCAGAGGCTGAAGCAGTCCAGGTGAACGGACTCGAAGTGGCCTATCATGATCCACGTGGCGTTTCGGGCATGGCATTGTCGTATGCGACAAGTCCACGTGGTGCCTGCCATAACCAATCCGATTATTTCTTTGTGGATTGGGGCCATACACAGGAAAGTCTTGGCATTACATACTTTGAACGTCAGGCTCAGGCTGAGAAGGCTGCCAATGTTGCAAAACATCAAGATTGGCGCACCATTTTCAACGCAGTGGTAATGTGTATCTTTGCAAATGTTGAACCTGAGATGCAAGTCAAATTGATCAACGCTGCTTGTGGATTGGATTGGACAATTGAAGATATGATGAAATGTGGTGAGCGCGCATGGAATCTCAAACGCGCGATCAACAATCGCATGGGCTTAACTCGAGCCAACGATAAGCTTCCGAAGGCGTTACTTGAACCATTCCCTGATGGAGGCTCGGCTGGTTTTGTTCTTGATTTTGACGCAATTTTGTCAGCTTATTATGAGGCGCGCGGCTGGGATTTTGAAACAGGCAAACCCTTGCGGGAGAAGTTGTTTGAGTTGGGGCTAGGTGATATAGCACATGATTTGTGGGGATAATTTGATTTTTGTTAGAGGGCGGCGTAGGAATGCAATTTTTTCGCTTTCGTTGCAGTAGAATCCTGCTATCACAGGAGAGAATAGTAATGAAACTTGTTACAGTATCCCAAATGCAAGCAATTGAGAAGGAAGCCGATGCCAGTGGCTTGACTTATGATCAAATGATGGAAAATGCGGGTCAAGGACTGGCAGATATTATTCTTAGTCTTTATGTAGGAGAGACTGAATCAGAAGTCCTCGGATTGGTGGGGCCCGGCAATAATGGCGGCGATACGCTTGTAGCAATGTCTGCGCTTGCAGCGGAAGGTTGGAAAGCGCGTGCCTATCTCGTCAAACGCAAGAAAGATGACCTTGTCAAACGCTTTCTTGAAGCAGGTGGAGAAGTCCTTTCTAAGGAAAATCCTTTTGAGCAATTGGCACAGGCAATCGAAACCGCCGATGTTTTTCTAGATGGTATTTTTGGTACGGGCATCAAGTTGCCATTGAAGAAAGATGTTGCTGAACTTTTGTCAGAAGTCAATGAGGTTCTCGATGGGTTGGATGAATCTCCTCTGATCATCGCGGTAGATTGTCCATCGGGCATTGATTGCGATTCTGGTGGAGTTGCGGATGAAACGATCGCTGCGGATCTAACAGTCACAATGGCAGCAGTCAAGCAGGGAATGTTGAAGCTGCCTGCTTTTGAATATGTCGGTGAGCTAACAGTAGTGGATATTGGCTTGCCAGTTGACTTACCTTCTCTCAAAGATTTGAAGACTGATGTCGCAGATGAGGAAGCGGTTTCCGCACTTTTACCTGAGCGACCCCTCGATTCACACAAAGGGACATTTGGTACCGCGCTCATCGCCGCGGGCTCAGTCAATTACACGGGAGCAGTCCTCCTTGCGGGCGAGGCGGCGTATCGTGTCGGTGCAGGACTTGTCACGCTGGCTGTCCCTGCGCCATTACACGGCGCGCTTGCCGGTCGATTCCCAGAAGCGACCTGGGTATTGCTTCCGCATGAAATGGGTGTGATCTCGCGCGACGCGTCAGAGGTGTTTGTAAAAAACCTTGAGCGCGCTACCACAATATTGATTGGACCTGGCTTTGGAAGTGAAGACACAACAAAAGAGTTCATTGAAAATTTGCTGAAAGGCAAAGCGAATCAAAAGAAGGCTACTACGCGAATCGGTTTTGTGCGACAGGAGAATGAGAAGAAAGAAGAAACGAGTTCACAATTACCGCCGATGATCCTTGATGCAGATGGATTGAAACTGCTCGCCAAGATCCCGGATTGGCACAAACTCCTTCCGGCACCTGCGATATTAACTCCGCACCCCGGTGAGATGTCAGTATTGACTGGTTTATCTAAGGATGAGATCCAAGCGAACCGACAGGAGATTGCCAGCAAGTATGCAAAGTAGTGGGGGCATGTGGTAATCCTCAAAGGCGCGTTCACAGTGATCGCCTCCCCCGATGAGCGTGCAACAATTATCCCGGTTGCTTCACCTGCACTGGCTCGCGCAGGGACAGGCGATGTGCTGGCAGGACTAATTGTTGGTCTGCGTGCGCAGGGACTTGACGCGTATGATGCGGCGGTCGCGGGTGCATGGATCCACGCGCAAGCCGGTCTCTACGCCGCAGATGATCTCGGCACAACTGCATCCGTGTTGGCTGGGGACGTATTAGATTCGGTTAGCGATGTATTGAGTGATTTGGAATAAAAGAAGCAACCCGGTGGTTGAGTAGTGCGAAGCACGTATCGAAACCACCGAATGAGAATCAAATCAAAAAGGAGTCTGGAAAACCAGACTCCTTCTCACTGGTTACTATTTGATTACCCCGCCAAAAACTCTTCCAGTGCCGCTTTGCTAATGCGGTAGGCGTTTCCCATCTTTTTTGCCTTCAAACTCTTATCATTGATCGCCGCGATGA
>WNFZ01001285.1_pt1 | contig 24045 bp, 22 predicted proteins | sample 5400081 | NCBI WGS metagenome assembly WNFZ01 (sample SAMN13153365, study PRJNA577476) | soil metagenome | isolation source: 80 cm soil or saprolite under grassland replicate 1 | place: USA:California | collected 2016-06-15
CGGGGAGGCGACGGGTTGCTGTCGTCAAAGAACCGAGAACCTACCGGTCGATTGTGAGCGATGTCGCTCCGCAGTCTTAATTCAGAACCGGAATCCCCCACTAGAACGCGTCCTCGCGTTTAGTGGGGGAGGATGTCAAGAATGACGGAAGAATGGCGTGGCGAATCCATGAAGAATGAGACGGGGAAGAATGAGACGGGGAAGAATGAGACGGGCGCGCCGCGACGAGGCCCCTGGATCGTAGTCGTCGCGCTGGCGCTCGTCGCCGCGGCGGGATTGCTATTCGCCTACGCGCGACGCGGCAAGCAGGAAGAGGTCACCGCGCCGGCCGCCGCCGAATCGACGGGGACAGTGAAGTTTCTGATGGAACAGCAGTGGCGCATCCGTATGAAACTGGCGCTGGTCGAAGAGCAGACCGTCGCCCGCCAGGTCGCCGCGACGGGCCGCGTGATTCCGGCGGCCAATCACCAAGCGGTCGTCGCGCCGCCCGTCGGCGGCATCATCCTCCGCGGGAACATTCCGCGCGTCGGGCAGCGCGTAGCGCAGGGGCAACTCATCGCCACGCTACAGCAAACCGCAACGTCCGCCGAACAGGCCCAGGTGCGCGCAGTTCAGGCGCAGGCCCGGATCGAGGCCGCCCGGATCGAAGCCGAGCGGGGCGCCGCCGCGGGAGATGCGAACGCGACCCGCGCGCGGCTCGACCTGGCGCGCCGCGAAGCCGAACGGGCGCGGCGGCTCTACGAGCAGAAGGCTTATTCGCAGCGGCAGTTGGAAGCGGCTGAAGCCGAGTTGAGAACCGCGCAGGCCGCGTCAGAAGCGGCTCAGGCCCGCGTCAAGGCGCTCGAAGCCGCCCGCGATGTGGCGAAGTCCGACGCCGGCGTCGACGGCGCCAACGGCGCCTATGCCGTGCGAGCCCCGATCGGCGGCGTGGTGACAAAAGTCAGCAAGAGCATCGGCGAGCGGGTCGCGCCCGGCGAGGCGATTCTGGAGGTCACCAACTTTGACACGGTCTGGGTCGAGGCGCCGATCTTCGAACGCGACCTGGCGCTAGTCAGGGCGAAGGGCAAGGCGAGCTTCACGACGGCGGCGTATCCTGGGCAGGAGTTCCGCGGCGAGTTGATAGACGTGGGCGAGATCATTGACGAGCAGAAGCGCGCCGCCCATGTGATCTTCGCCGTCCCCAACCATGGCCGGGCCTTGCGCGTCGGGATGCAGGCTGACGTGCGGCTCGACGCGAGCGAGTCCGTCAAAGCGATGATGATCCCGCGCGAAGCGGCGCTGGATGACGAAGGCAAAAAGATCGTCTACGTCCTGCTCTCGGGCGAAGAGTTCCAGCGGCGCGAAGTAAAACTCGGCGCCGAGCACGGAGGGAAGGTCGCCGTCCTGGAAGGCCTCAAACCCGGCGAGCGGGTCGTCACCCAGGGCGCGTTGCAACTCAAATTGCAGGAACTCAACCCCGCGGGCGCCCCGGCGCATACGCACGAAACCTAAGCTCAGATAACTTTTCAAACGAAGAAAGGCCCCGCGATGCATGAACGCAGAGAAGCGCGTCAGGGCGCTCATTGGCATGGCGACTCGCATGATCACGGCCCCCCCCAAGCGCACGACCATTCAGGCGGCGCTCACGGTCATACGCATGGCGCCGTTGATCCAACCTTACTCACCACGGCGCGGGGCATCCGAGCGATCAAGTGGTCGTTCGTCGGGCTGTTCGGCGCCGCCCTGTTTCAGTTAGTCGTCGTCTGGCTTTCGGGCAGCGTCGCGCTGCTGGCGGACACGATTCATAACTTCGGCGACGCCGCGACGGCCGTCCCGCTGTGGGTCGCTTTTACGCTCGCGCGCAGGCGGCCCAGCAAGCGATTTACTTACGGCTATGGCCGCGTTGAGGACCTGGCGGGCGTCGCCATCGTCGGCGCCATCCTGGTGAGCGCCATAGTGGCCGGTTATGAATCCATACAGCGGTTCTTTCATCCGCAGCCCTTATCCAATCTCTGGGCGGTTGCCGTGGCCTCGGTCGCCGGCTTCGCCGGGAACGAAGCGGTGGCGGTCTTCCGCATCCGGACCGGCAGGGAGATCGGCAGCGCCGCGCTGGTCGCCGACGGCTACCACGCCCGCGCGGACGGCTTCACCAGCCTGGCGGTGCTCTTTGGCGCCGTCGGCGTTTGGCTGGGCTACCCGCTGGCGGATCCGATAGTAGGGATGCTAATCACGCTGGCGATCTTCAGGATCGTGTGGGACTCGATGAAGTCTGTGTTTGCGCGGCTGCTCGACGGTGTGGACCCGGGGGTGATTGACGAGATCAGAGAGACGGCCAGGCAGACCCCGCGCGTGGAAGAGGTCAGTGAAGCGCGCGTCCGCTGGCTCGGCCACAGGCTCTACGCCGAGCTGAATGTCGCCGTCGACCCAAAACTCACGGTGGCCGAGGGGCACGAGATCGCCGTCGCGGTGGAGCGGAGGCTTCTGGAGAACTTGCGGTTCCTGTCCCATGCCACGATTCACGTAGACCCGGTCGGCGCATCGGGCGATGACCATCACCGTGGCGCTTTGCAAACTCGCAACGATGCGGGCGGCGCCGAGGCTCCTCCGAAATAACTCTTCATGACTTCATGCTAAATAAAATCATTCAATGGTCGCTCGATAACCGGCTGCTCGTGATCGTCGGAGCGGTCGCGCTGCTTATTTACGGCGGGCTGGTCGCGTTCCGGTCTCCGGTGGACGTCTTCCCCGACCTGACCGCTCCGACGGTGACAATTCTGACCGAGTCGCACGGGCTGGCCCCGGAAGAGGTCGAGTCGCTAGTCACGCTGCCGATCGAATCGGCGATGAACGGCACGGCGGGCGTCTTCCGCGTGCGGTCGAATTCGGCGATCGGGATATCAATCGTCTTCGTCGAGTTCAATTTCGACACCGACATTTACCGCGCGCGGCAACTGGTGAACGAAAAGCTTCAGCAGGTTCGGCTGCCCTCGGGCGTCTCGCCGCCGGTGTTAGGACCGATCTCCTCGACGATGGGCGAGATCATGTTGATCTCGATGACCAGTCAGAAGACTTCTCCGATGGAACTGCGCTCGCTAGCCGACTGGGTCGTGCGTCCCCGCCTGCTCGGCGTCGGCGGCGTCTCGCAGGTCTCCGTCATCGGCGGGGAGCGCAAGCAGTATCAGGTCCTGGTCGACCCGGGCCGTCTCGCCGATTACGGACTGACGCTCAAGGAGGTCACCAGGGCCGTCGGCAATTCAAACGTCAACGCGTCGGGCGGTTTTCTCGAACGGCCGAACGAAGAATTTCTGATTCGCGTGCGCGGCCGCGCGCACAGCCCAGAAGACCTGGGCAATGCGATCGTCGCCGTGCGCGACGGCGCGCCGATTCTCCTCAAGAACGTCGCCACGGTGCAGGCGGGCGCGACGCTCAAACGCGGCGACGGCAGTTTCAACATGAAGCCGGCGGTCGTCGCGACGATCCAGAAACAGCCGAACGCCAACACACTCGAAGTCACCGAGAAGATCGAAACGACCTTGGCGAACCTGAAGGCCACGCTGCCGCCGGACGTCACGATCAACACCAAAGCCTTTCAGCAGGCCGACTTCATCAAACGCGCGATCGGCAACGTGCAGGAAGCCCTGATCGAAGGCGGCGTCCTGGTCATCGTTATCCTGTTCCTCTTCCTCTGGAATTTCCGAACGACGTTCATCAGCCTGACGGCGATCCCACTCTCGCTCCTGGCGGCGATCCTGGTCATGAGCTACTTCGGCATCACGGTCAACACGATGACGCTCGGTGGACTGGCCATAGCCATCGGCGCGTTGGTGGACGACGCGATCATCGACGTGGAGAACGTCTTCCGCCGCCTTAAACAGAACGCGCAACGGGCAACCCCCGAACCGGTCGCGCGCGTCGTCTACAAGGCTTCGAGCGAGATCAGAGGATCGATCCTGTTCGCCACGCTGATCATCGTCCTGGTCTTCCTGCCGCTCTTTTCACTCGCCGGGTTCGAGGGGCGGATGTTCGCGCCCCTCGCCTTCGCCTACATCATCTCGATCATGGTCTCGCTCGTCGTCGCGCTCACAGTGACGCCGGCGCTCTGCTACTACCTGCTCGGTCACTCGAAGTTGATCCACGACGAAAGAGATTCGCGGCTGGTGGCCTTGCTCAAGCGGCGTTACGCGCGGATTCTCGAATGGACTCTGCGCCATCCGGCGGAGATCATCGGCGCTTCGGCGATCATGCTGGTCACGGCGCTGCTGCTTTTCCCCCTGATGGGGCGCGAATTCCTGCCGCCATTCAACGAAGGCACGCTCAACATCAACGCCAACCTGCCGCCCGGCACGTCGCTGACGGAGTCCAACCGCGTCGGCAGCCTGATTGAGTCGGCGCTGCACGAAGTCCCCGAAGTCACCTCGACAACGCGCCGAACCGGGCGCGCCGAACTCGACGAACACGCGGCGGGCGTCAACACGAGCGAGATCGAAGTCGTCACGAAGGAGGGCGGTCGCAAGCACACTGAAGTGATGGAAGACGTGCGGCAGAGGCTCGCCACAATCCCGGGTGTGAATGTGGAGGTCGGCCAACCGATCTCGCACCGCATTGACCACTTGCTCTCCGGCACGCGCGCGCAGATTGCGATCAAGCTCTTCGGCCCCGATCTTGCCACTTTGCGCACAAAAGCGAACGAGATACGCGACGCGATGGCGACTGTCCACGGCGTCGTGGACCTGCTTGTCGAGCCGCAGGTCGGCGTGCCGCAGGTGCAGATCAACGTCAACCGCCAGGCGGCGGCGGCGGTCGGCTTAAGCTCCGCCGATCTGGCCGAAGCGGCCGAAGTCGCTTTCAACGGCGAGGTCGTCTCGCAGGCGCTGGAGGATCAGCGGACTTACGACGTGCTGGCGCGCTTCGACGATTCGGCGCGGCAGTCCATCGAGACGATCGGCCGCACGCTGGTCGACACGCCGGCGGGCGCGAAAGTCCCGATCAGCCAAGTCGCCGAAGTGCGGCCAGATCAGGGTCCCAACACGATCAACCGCGAGAACGTCCAACGCCGCATCATCATTCAGGCCAACGTAGCCGGCCGTGATCTGGGCAGCGTAATCAACGACGTGCGCGCGGCAATCAGCCGGAAAGTAGCGCTGCCGCAGGGCTACTTCCTCCAATACGGCGGACAGTTTGAATCGCAGGAGAAGGCTTCGCGCCAGATCACGCTGCTCTCCGTCGTGGCGATCGGCGGCATCTTCCTGCTGCTGTTCATAGCGCTGAAGACGGCGCGGGCGGCGCTGTTGGTGATGGCGAACCTGCCGCTCGCGCTGATCGGCGGTGTGGTGATGGTCTTTCTGTCAGGCGGCACGCTGTCGGTGGCCTCGCTGATCGGCTTCATCACGCTCTTCGGCATAGCGACGCGCAACGGCATCATGCTCATCAGCCACTACCGTCACCTGATGGAGGAGGAGGGCGTGTCCTTCCGCGACGCGATTGCGCAGGGTTCGATGGAACGGCTGAGTCCAATCCTGATGACGGCGCTCGTCACCGGCGTGGGGCTGATTCCGCTGGCGCTGGGCGCGGGCGAGCCGGGCCGGGAGATTCAACAGCCGATGGCAGTAGTTATTCTAGGCGGCATCGTGACTTCAACTTTTCTAAATATGATCGTCATCCCAGCGCTCTACCTGAAATTCGGCGGAGCTGAAGCTTTTGTCAGGGCGGAAGATTATCCACGCGAGATGGAACTGGCCACGCGGAAAGGTTCGAGTCCCACCTTATAGCGCGTGCGACCCTTGGTTCTGCGTCGAAGGCGCCACGTTGCTGTTTTATTGATTGCGTTGGCTGCTGCGCGTGATTATACTCCCTGCCGTCCCAAGCTCATCATCCCCACTCGCGCTTCCCGTGCGATGAACGTTCAGGTCTTATTCTGGTTGGGTGTCGAGATTCTCTCCTACGACGCCTGTTCAACATGTCCCAAAAGTTCTTACCCAAACTAAATACTGGAGAAAACGGCCATGCCACTCACGACTGAGTACACTACGTTTACCCGCGACGTCCTCGGGCGATACGTCTGCAACACCTTTGAAGAAGCGATCGGCGCCATAGACGCGAATGCGCGCGCCGCTGCAGGTTTACCCCAACGCGGCGACCTGCGGCAGTTCGACTTCATCATCATCGGCGGCGGCGCCTTCGGCGCAGCCCTTGCCGAACATCTCTGGTTCCGCAGCACGAACCGTAGCGAGCGCATCCTCGTGCTCGACGGCGGCCCATTCCTACTGCCGGAGCACGTGCAGAATCTGCCGGTGATCGGCCTCAACGCGGGCGCTCCGCGCAAGGATCATCTGCCGCAGAACGAAGTTTGGGGGCTCGCCTGGAATTCAAGTGACCCAGTCGGCTTTCCCGGCCTGGCTTACTGCGTCGGCGGACGTTCTGTGTTCTGGGGCGGATGGTCTCCGCGGCTGCTCGATTCGGAACTGCCGAAAAACCTGTGGCCCAAGGCGGCGCTGGACGACCTGACGCCGAAGAATCTGCCTGGCGACCGTAAAGGCTACTTCCGACAGGCAAGCGATCAGATCGGCGTCACCGAGACGAATGACTTCATCTTCGGCTATCTACATCGCGCGATGCGAAAGCAGCTTTTCGACGGCCTCACCGGCGGCCAAGTAAGCGAAGCGATGGCTCTCGCGACGCTGCCGGACCATCCGGCGGTCGAGTATCGCGATACGCCCGCGACACTGGACGACCTGGCCAAAGTGCTCGGCATCGACCAATTGCCTAGTCCGCCGCCTTCCCTCCAGGAACTCCGCAATGAGGCTAAACTCGAAGCGCCACTCGCCGTACAAGGACAATCTGGACACGCCGGATTCTTCCCGTTCAACAAATTCAGTACCGTCCCGCTGCTAATCAAAGCGGCGCGCGAGGCGGCCAACCAATCCGGGTTCGATGACGTGAAAAAGCGGCTGATGGTCGTGGCGCGCTGCCATGTTATCCGGCTGAATACAGTCCCCGACATGGGCGGCCAGCGCGTGAGCGAGATCGTTACCGAGCGAGGGCCGCTGCCCGTGTCACCGGACGCCAAAGTAATCATTGCGCTCGGCACGATAGAGAGCGCGCGGCTCGCGCTGCTCTCCTTCGGCAACGACGGAAAGATCGGCAGGAATCTCATAGCGCACTTGCGCTCGAATGTGGACATCCGCGTCCCGCGCTCGGCCTTGGCGGCGCTGACAGCAACGACAAAAGCGCTCGAAGCGTCAGCCCTGTTTATCAAAGGTCAGCACCAGTTCAAGAAGCCGGACGGATCCCCGGACGGCGTCGGACACTTCCATTTTCAAATCACCGCGTCGGGGCTGGGCAAGGCCGGGGCTAACTCCGAAGCCGAGCTTTTCAAGAAAATCCCCGATATCGACACGTTCGATGCGCAAAAGAACGCGACCGACTCGCACGTCGTGATCACCATCCGGGGCATCGGCGAGATGGAGCCGAAGAAGGATAGTGACTTTGGCAACTCGGTCACACTTGATCTCAATCCGCAAGAGAATGATGAATTTCAGACGCGCCGCGCGTTTGTGAATCTTCAGCCGAGCGCTCGGGACGGGGAGTTGTGGAATGCGATGGACAAGGCGTCGGATGATGTCGCGAAGGTATTCGCCAATGGGCAAAAGATCGACGTGATTAAGAACGGACAGGTGATTGCGACGAACGTCGATCCTGGCCAGCTTACGGCGATTCTGCCATATAAATTCTCCGACGCGAGCGGTCCAGGCCGCCGCGACGGCCTCGGCACGACCCATCACGAAGCTGGTACCCTGCGGATGGGCGATGACCAGAATACATCGGTGACCGACGCCAACTGCCGCTTTCACCATGTCACCAACGCGTACGTCGCCGGGCCTGCGCTCTTTCCTACGATCGGCTCGCCGAACCCGATGCTCACCGGCATTGCGCTCGCGCGCCGGCTCGGAGATCACTTGATTCCAGAGCCGCCGCCCATGCCGCAGGAACCGGGGTTTACCAATCTGTTCGACGGGAGTGACACACAGTTCGCGAACTGGCAGATGGCCGGCGGCGGGTTCTTCTCACGGTTCGGCCGGACCATGATCGCCCAACAAGACGGGAGAGGGATTGGATTGCTCTTCTATACTCCACAGACCTTCGAGGATTTCATTTTGCGCCTCGATTTCCTGCTCCCACACCCGCGCGGCGCCAACAACGATAACTCAGGCGTTTTCGTCCGGTTCCGCGACCCGCGACTGCCTGATCCCGCCCCCAACCATGTCGACCCGCCGAACAACGCCGCTTTTGTCGCAGCGCATACAGGATTTGAAATCCAGATCGACGAAGAAGCGCGCGGCGACAGGCGTTTCGGCGAGCCTGATGGTTCTTTTTTCGCTAGAACCGGAGCCATTTACAAAATCACATCGCCCGGCACGGGCCAGGGGCAGCAGGATTACAAGAACAATCAGAATCTCGCAGCGGAGCGATGGCACAGCTACGAAATCGAGGTAAACAATCAGGACTACATCGTTCGCCTCAACGGCCAGGAAGCGACTCGGTTCCGGCGCAGCGCGACCGATACTGTCCGGGGGAATCCGCCTAGCGTCGATCCCAACTCAGGGTTTATCGGTCTGCAGACACACACCGGCAACGTAGCCTTTGCGAATGTCCGAATCAAGACGTAGGACTGCCCAGTTCAATTAAGGCTGGACGGATCTCCGCGACCACCATCCGCGCACGGAAATCGAGGTGATGAAAGACGTCAAGTTGCCGCGTGCCGTATACCAAATCGAAGAGGGGTCGAGAACGCCGCCTGCGAATGCTGCCGGGCGATCAGCCGGATGATCGGTTGTTTCCTCCCGCCTGAAGACAAGTTAGATTCCGGCTGACGTCCGTTTTAAGCTCAACTCCGATTGACGATCGGAGTTATTCTGAGCTAGCATCTTCTTATGCCGAGCAAAAAGCACAAGCCGTTGCCGGAACTGGGCAAGTTAGAGCGCGCGATTCTGGAGCGCCTTTGGCGGGCCGGAGAGGCGGACGTCATTGAGACGCACCGGGCGGTCGGAGCGCGTCGGGGGATCACCGTCAACACGGTCGGCTCAGCGCTCGAGCGTCTGCACCGCAAAGGACTCGTCAGGCGATGGAAGGTCTCGCACGCCTACCGCTACCAGCCGGCCCTCGATCGCGAGAGCTTTGTCGTCCGCCAGATGGTCGACGGCGCCGGGGGCATGCGCGCTCTGACGAGCCGGGGGCTTTTGGCCTCGTTTCTGGATCTCGTCGCCGACGCGGATGATGCGGGCCTCGACGAGCTGGAGGAATTGATTGCCAGGAAACGAAAGGGGGGCCAGACGTGAAGTTTTTGTTCCCCATCACCTACCTTATTGGCCCTCTGGCGCTGTGCGTGCTCCTCGCTTCGGCGCTCGTGGGGGCGGCGTTGATTGCCGGTCGTCGTCGGCTCGCGCGCCTGGAGCCCTCGGCGCAATCACGGATTGCGCTGGCGGCTGCGGTAGCTCCGGCTTTCCTCGGCGCAGTTTTCGTGGGTGGCGCGAGTTATGATCGCGTACTGTCCGGTCCCGCGGACTTTTGTCTGCATCTCCATGATTCGGCGGCGCCATCCTTGATCTTACTGCTCTCGGTTGCAATCCTCGTGGGCCGGGTCCTGACATACGGGATCCAAACCATCGTTGTAATCTTACGCGCAGTCCGCCTAAGCCTCGTCCTTTCCGGCGCATCATACAAAGCGTTTATGGGCTGTCTGGTGCTGCCGGTCGAGGAGCCGCAGGCGTACGTCCTGGGTGTTCTGAAGCCACGGGTCTACGTCTCCCAGGGCTTGCTTGAGCAGACTAACGAGGACGACCTGGCCTCAGTGCTGGCGCACGAACGCGCGCATGCGGCACGCCGGGATCCGCTCCGCCGTTTGATCGCATCCGCGGGCCTCGTTCTGCATCTACCGGGAATCGCTCATCTGCTCAACCAGCTCCTGACGCGCACGCAGGATGCCAAAACCGTATGCAGTGCCGGGGGAAGGCACAATTGATTATCAGTACTTCCAGGCGCCGACGAATTTCACTGAAGACAAATGGGTGCAGGCCATCGAAGCGCGCCCCGGCGCGCGCAGCGTCGTGCATCACATCCTGGTGTTTTGCCGCGAGCCGGGCGGAGTAATGCCGCAGTCGGCGGCCTACAAACAAGTCGTGCCGCAACTGTCTGCCGCCGCGCGCGCGCAAGCGCCAGCGCAGGCGACTGACACGCGCCGGCAAATGCCGGGCGCATTGATCGCCACGACCGCGCCGGGCACGAACGCGATGATTTTCAAACCCGGCACGGCGCAACGCATCAAGGCCGGTTCCGTGCTGACGTTCCAGATGCACTACACGACGAACGGCGCGGCGGCCAGCGACACCTCAAGCGTCGGCATCATCTTCGCCAAACAGCCGCCGCAACTGGAAGTCCGCTCGAGCGCCTTTGCCAACACGCTATTGCGCATACAGCCGGGCGCCAACAACGAAGCGGTCGAGTCGGCGATTGAATTCAACGAGGACGTGCGGATTTTCGCGCTCTTCCCGCATACGCACCTGCGCGGCAAGAGTTGGGAGTACAGGCTCGTCTACCCCGATGGCCGCAAGGAAGTCGTGCTGTCCGTGCCGAAGTACGATTTCAATTGGCAGACGTATTACATCTACGCCAAGCCGCTGGCCGTACCGAAGGGAGCGCGGCTCGAAGCGACGGCGCATTACGACAATTCGGTGGCGAATCCGTGGAATCCCGACCCGAAAGTCACGGTGCGCTGGGGCGAGCAGACATGGGAAGAGATGCAGTATTCGGGCATTACCTACGCGACGGAGAAGTAAAACGGCTCTGTTGCAAAAAATATTTTTACCACATTCTATAGTGGGAACGAACCGGCAATTGCCACGATATCTTGTGTGGCCAGTGAATTTTGCAACAGAGCCACATGGGCTAGCCGCATTCCATTAGGCCGCGTCCTGAGCCGGCAGCGTGAGTCGCGCCCGCGCGCCTCCCATCGGAGAGTCCTCAAGTGAAATCGATCCGCCATAGACCTCGGCCAGATCGCGCACGATCGCCAGACCGAGGCCGGAGCCCTGCGCCGCCTCGTCCGCTCGAACGCCGCGCCTCAGGACGGCCTCGCGCATCGAAGGCTCTATTCCAGGACCGTCGTCATCAATCACGATCACGACCTGTTCGCCTTCTTTCGTGCTGGTGAGCCTGACGCGGGCGCAAGCCCACTTGCATGCGTTGTCGAGCAGGTTGCCGAGCATTTCGTCGAGGTCTTCTCGCTGCCCCCGGAAGGCGTGCGACGCGGGCGCATCGATCTCGATGCTGAGGTCTCGTTCGGCATGCAGTCGCTCGAGCGCGCGGACAAGTCCTTCTGCGGATGTGGCAATCGACGCGCGCGCCGAAGGCGACGCTGAGGCGGCGGCGGAGCGCGCGTGCGCCAAGTGATAGTCGATCTGCCGCCGCATGCGGTCGATCTGCTGATCTATTTCGGCGGCGAGTTGTTCATGTCCCGCCGCCCGCACCCGCTGCGCCTCATGCGCCAGCACTGCCAATGGCGTCTTCAGACCATGCGCCAGGTCGCCGGCCTTTGCGACGGCGCGTGCGACGCGCCGCTCACGCTCTTCGAGGAGCGTATTCAGGTCGTCGACCAGCGGCTGCACTTCCACAGGATAGCTGCCGCCCACGCGCGCGGTGACGCCTTTATGCACGGCTGCGAGACGGTCGCGCAACTGATTGATCGACGACAGTCCCCGCCGGACCTGCAGAAATCCGAGCAGCATGCAGAGCGCCGCGGCCAGAGCAGTCCCCGCCCCGTACCGGAACGACCATCGAAACACTCCATGAGCCGACGGGGGAGGAAGCGCGAAGTGGAGAATGAGAGCCGCGATCGTGAAAAGTCCGATAGTCCAGAGGACGGCGCCGAACATGATACGCGCTTTGAGCGAGAGGAGGTTCATTGGATTCGGTAGCCGAGACCGCGCACCGTTTCAATGAGCGACGCGCCAAGCTTGCGGCGCAGGCGCCCGATGAACACCTCGACCGTGTTCGAGTCGCGGTCGAAATCCTGCGCGTAGATGTGTTCGATGATCTCAGCCTGAGAGACGACACGTCCTCGATGGTGCATCAGGTACGAGAGCACGCGGAACTCATGGCTCGTGAGCTTCACCGGCGCGCCGTCGAGCGTAACGCGCGCCCTGCGCGGATCCAGCGTAACGCCGCCGGCGCGAAACTCCGGGGCGGCGTGGCCGCTCGCCCGGCGCATCAGCGCTCGCAGGCGGGCGAGCACTTCCTCAATACGAAATGGCTTCGAGACGTAGTCGTCCGCGCCGCCGTCGATCCCCCGCACCTTCTCATGCCAACTGCCGCGGGCCGTGAGCACGAGCACCGGCGTCGCGATGCCCGAGTCGCGCCACTTCTGCAACAGTGTGAGGCCGTCAATCTTCGGTAGCCCCAGATCTAAGACCATCGCGTCGTATTGCTCCGTTTGCGCCAGGAAATCCGCGCGCTCACCATCGGCGGCGCGGTCCACGGCATACCCGGCCTCCGCGATGTAAGATGTGAGCTGCTTCGCGAGCGACGCCTCATCCTCAACGATAAGAATTCGCATCTTGCCTCATCACGTTTATAGCACACTCGAAGCTGAACAGAAGCTGAACGGCGTGTTCAGGCTCCGTTCAGCCGCGCCTGCCTATACTGCTAAATCTCACATTAAATAATGCGAAAAAGGATAACAATGGAGCTGCACAATCAGAAAACGAACAATGGCCGGGGCGCCGGAGATGGGCCGCTAATCATATTGCGCAAAGTCGGGAAGAGCTACACCACCCCAGCGGGCCCCTATCCGGCGTTGCGGGATATTGACCTGGAAATCGACGCCGGCGAATTCGTCGCCATGGTGGGGAAATCAGGGAGCGGCAAATCCACCCTGCTTAACCTGATCGGCGGGATCGACCGTCCGAGCCAGGGCGAAGTGATCGTGGCAGGCGCCGCTGTGCATCAGGTTCCTGAAAACTCTCTGGCGCGCTGGCGAGGCAAGACCGTCGGCGTGGTCTTTCAGTTCTTTCAGTTGTTGCCCACATTGACCGTTGCGGAAAACGTCATGCTTCCTATGGATTTTTGTAACGTGCGACCCGCCAGGCAGCGCCGCGTCCGCGCGCTCGAATTGCTGGACCTGGTGGGGATTGCGGATCAGGCGGATAAACTGCCTTCAACCCTTTCCGGCGGGCAGCAGCAGCGGGCCGCGATCGCCCGCGCCCTGGCGAACGACCCGCCCATAGTCATCGCCGACGAGCCTACGGGCAATCTGGATTCAGTGACGGCTCGCGCCGTGCTCGACCTCTTTCATAAACTGGTAGATCTCGGAGCCACCGTTGTAATCGCCACACACGAACGTGACATTTCAGGGATCGACCGGACCATTGAGTTAGTGGACGGCGAGATAACCTCGGAGCTTTCAGCTACAACCAGCCAGCTAACACAGGAGATCGGTTGATGTCGGCATACCGGCAAAAGGTAATATGCGATTTCTGGCAGGAGAGAGCGCGCACAGTCTTCGTTGTGCTCGCGATTGCCATCGGGATTTCAGCCTTCTTAGCGGTGCTCGCCAGCTATGCGATTCTTACCCGCGAACTGGATAACGGCTATCTGGAAACCAATCCGGCTTCGGCCATCTTGCGGACAGACAAGCTCGATGATGAGTTGGTCGCCGCCGTCGCCGTGAACAAAGGCGTGAGCGACGCGGAAGCCCGCCGCACTTTGACGGGCCGGATTAAAGTCGGGCCGGTGGAGTGGCGTAACCTGACGCTGTTTGTGGTTAAGGATTTCGGCAATATTCGCGTCAGCACGCTAAAGCCGCAACAAGGCGCCTGGCCGCCTGGGCCCGGAGAGATATTGATTGAGCGCGACGCCGTCCAGGTAGCCAGGGCGCGCATCGGTGATTCGGTGACCATCAAGACCGCGAGAGGAAATGAGCGGACGCTGCGTTTCAGCGGTACTGTGAAAGACGTGGGCCAGGCCCAGGCGCGCATGGAGAACGCCGTCTACGGCTACATCAATCTCGACACGCTGGCGCAACTGGGGGAAGAGCCATACCTCGATCAGTTGAAGATCGTGGTTGCCGGCGCCAAGTTTGACGAAACGCATGTGCGCAACGTTACCGCGGACGTGCGACAGTTGATCGAGAGCCGCGGGCATCAAGTGCGACGGGTAGATATCCCAGAGCCGGGCAAACATCCGCATTCCAGCGTCATGGGGCTTTTATTGTTGGCGATGTCGAGCTTCGGCCTGTTCGCATTGCTGCTGAGCGGCATCCTGGTCGTGAATCTGCTGACGGCGCTGATGGCGTCGCAAATCCGGCAGATCGGCGTGATGAAAACGCTGGGCGGAACTCGCCGGCAGATTGCCGGAATCTATTTCGGCCAGGCCCTGCTTTTAGGCGTCGCCGCTCTTTTGGCCGCCTTGCCGGTGGGACTCTGGGGCAGCCGCGTACTGTGCCGCTACTTCGCCGTTTTTCTCAATTTTGACATCACCAACTTTGCCGTGCCGCTTTGGGTCTACCTGCTTGTCGCCGCCGTTGGTTTGGTCGTTCCGCTGCTAGCGGCAGCCTATCCGGTATGGAAGGGCAGCGGGGTTTCAGTGCGCGAGGCGCTGGACGAATACGGCGTGGGACGGAGGGCGTTCGGAACAAGCGCCTTCGACCGCGCGTTGGCGGGATTGGGAGGCCTGTCTCGGCCGGTGTTACTGGCCCTGCGAAATAGCTTCCGGCGGCGCATGCGGCTGGCGCTGACGATGGGGACGCTCGCGCTGGCCGGGCTGTTCTTTATGACGGCCTTGAATGTGCGCGCTTCGATGATCAATACGTTCGACCATTTGTTCGACACGATGAAGTACGACCTGACGGTGAACCTCGCCGGGATGTATCCCATTGAAACGGTGGAGCGCGCCATGCTGAATACGCCGGGTGTGCGACAGGTGGAAGGTTGGCTCACCACCGAAGGCTTCCTGCCCGGCGCCGGCGCCGCGCCGGCCAACAGCGGCGGCGGACATATGGGAGGGGGCGGGAGAAATATGCACGGCGGCGACGGGCAAGGCGCCAGTGGCGGGGGACACGAGGGCGGCGCGGCAGGCGGCGGGCGTTTCAGCGTGGTCGGCGTTCCGGTAGAAACGAATTTGCTGAAGCCGAACCTGCTCGACGGACGCAGCCTTCAGTCTGGCGACACCAACGCGATGGTGGTGAACACAAGGCTTGCCTCCTCTTTGCCACAAATCAAAGTGGGCGAAGAAGTGAACCTGCAAATCGGCCCTTCACGGAGCGCCTGGCGCATCGTCGGCGTGGCCCGCGAGCCGCTCGGCGGCCCGGTCGCCTATATTCCGCGCAGCTTCTTCGAGCGCGCAGGCCATGTGGGTATGACTAACAGCATCCGCCTGGCGCTGGACAAGACCGACGTGGATTCAATGAATATCATCAAGGCCAGCCTGGATCGTAATCTGGAAGAGCAGGCCGTGCGACCTCTCGGCAGCGCCAGTAAGGCCGATAACAGGTACAGCGTCGACCAGCACATGGTGATGATTTACATCTTCCTGATCGTGATGTCGGTCATTCTGGCCGGTGTCGGCGGTCTGGGACTGATGACAACGATGAATCTGAACGTGCTGGAACGGCGGCGCGAGATGGGCGTGTTGCGCGCGATTGGCGCCTCGCCGCCGGTGGTGTGGCTCATCGTGATTACCGAAGGCGTGGTGATCGGCGCGCTCGGCTGGGCGCTGGCCACAATCGCCGCCTGGCCAATCAGCAAGGCTATAAGTGACCTGCTCGTTAAGGCCATGCTCAAAGTCGGCCTGGATTTTTCTTTCGAGACGAGCGGGCCACTGATCTGGCTGGGCGTCTCGATCTTCCTGGGGACGGTCGCCAGTTTTCTGCCGGCTTGGCAGGCCTCGTGTCGTCCGGTTCGCGAAGCCATCGGATATGAATAGTCGCGCGGCTGAACGCCGCTCCCGAAAACCTCTCAAACATGCAACCAAAGGAGAAAACAATATGCGTTTAAGAACATCTGTGATTTTGGTCGCGCTTACACTTTTTGCAGTCGCCCCTACAGCGTCCGCAACGATGCCTTGGCAGCCCAAGCCCAAGCAACCCAAGCCCAAGGCGGATGCCATCTCGGGCGCCTGGGACGCGGTACTCACCACCGATGACAAACCCGTGCAACTGACGCTCACACTCAAACTCGAAGGTAACAAAGTGACGGGCAGTTCCGAGTCCTCTCATTTGGGAAGTGGCGCGATTGACAATGGCTCGTGGGTGAACAATAAGCTGACGATCACCGTGGAGACCAGTCATGCGCCGCTGACACTGACCGGCGTGCTACAAAACGGCAAGCTGGCCGGCGAATGGGATGCGGCTCATATGCAGGGAAAATGGGAGGCGAAGAAGAAATAGCCTGGCCCCCTATTCGTTCTATTTCAATCCATGACTCGCATGGGTGAATCAAACAATAGGAGGGCGAACATGATTGAGAAAACCACACATATACTCGCATTCGTGTTGCCGACTATATTCGCAACAGGGGGCGGGATAATGCCCGCGGCCACGTTGTGTCGCTCGCATTCAGCTATGGCCTCTTCGGATACGCTCCCTTGTCCGAAGGAGCGATGTAGCCATACGTGGCGGATTCCGAGGTCCGCGCATTCCCGGACGACCTTCGCGGCCATGTCCGGGTGAGTCACGATCATCACGGCTTCGACCGGCTCAGGAACTGAATGAAGATCAGGGTAGCAAGCGTCCCCTTCTACTTGCTCGGCGTTCGGATTGACCGCATAGACCTGGTAACCAGCGCCCTTCAACTTCCGATATATTGCATGGCCGGTTGCTGGAAATTCCGAGAGACGCCTGCGATGGCAATGCGCTTCTTGCTGAGAAACTCAGTGACTTGTTTTGGTACCTTTGACATATTGGACACTCCAGGTCTTCCGCTATTTCAGGAAGGCCGCCATCTCGGACGTAACTTCTTTCTGACGCCCCACCAATAAGTGGCCGCCGGTCGGATAGCCGATGAAGCGGGCGCGCGGAACGTGCTCGGCCGTATAGCGAGCGCCGTCGAAGGTCCCGAATAAGTCATCGGCCGCGCTTACGACAAGCGTGGGAATGGCAATCCGCTCCAGCTCGTAGCGTTGGAGCGATGAGGTGACCGCCGCGTCATTGAGCAGCCCCAGCCGGCGCGGACTGACGGGCAGGATGCGCTCCAGAACTTTGCCAATGCGCGCCTGCTCGTCGGCGCTCGAGTTCTCTACAACTGCCGGCGGTGTTGCGAGAATCGCCCGGGTCACGGTCGAGCGGGCGAGCCGCGTCGCGGCCCAGAAGAGAAAGTCGGACTTGAGAGCGGTATCGAACAGGAATTCGGTCCCGGCGGGTGTCTGCATCGGCGGCGCGCCGCCGGGCCGTGGCGCATAGGCGGCGGGAACCAGGAGAATCATAGCGCCACAACGGTCGGGGTACCTCAGCGCAAACTGCATGGAGGATGGCGCGCCGGCGGAGGCGCCGACGACTGCCGCGCGACTAATTTTGAGCGCGTCTAGCAGACATGCATGCGCGTCGGCTTGCGCAGACGCCGAGGCGTCGCCCGGCAGAGGTGTGCGAAGGTAGCCGAAGCGTGACATGGCGATGACGCGGAAACCGCTGTTGACCAGCGGTTCGCCAATCTCCAGCCCCTGGTCATAGCCGCCGCCTGCGCCATGCACGACCAATACCGGCGGACCATCGCCGGCGAGCGCATACTCAATCGGGCCGCAGGGCGTCTGGACGATTTGGCCGCCCATCGAGATGCGCTCCCGCGCTTGATGGATATCGCGTCTGTAACTGATGTAGGCCAGCCCGGATAGTCCAACAACGAGGAGACCTATAAGAATAGAGACGGCGCGACGTACACGCGCTCTTGCCGTTCGGCGCCCCTTGATCGGTTTGAGTCCCCCGCCTTCCGACACGACCCGGAATACCGGAAACTGCATGTCGTTTCCCGCAGCCGTGATGTGGAACTTTACCCAATCGCTGTTTGGGATCATGCTAAATCCGACCGATAAGGGCGGCACATCCCTTGCCTCAAAGCAGTATGGAAATAAGAGCGCCGCTTCAGTAGCCCAGAGGATGCGTGAGAGGAGAGAAGTTATGAATGACGAAAGCAAAGAGCAATTGCGCGAGCGATTGCTCGGTGATGAAGAGGCGCGCGCCGCCATCTCGCAGCGCGCATATGAAATCTATCAGCAGCGCGGCGGCGAGCCTGGGCTGGAACTCGACGATTGGCTGCAAGCGGAGAAAGAAATCCTCGCTGTTATGGTTGAGAAAGAAATGCGGCGCAGCGCTGAATTGCCTGCCGCGTCAGATTCACAAGCGGGAACTCTGGCATCGAGCGATGAAGAGGAAAGTGAGGACTTGCCATCCAAGGCTCCTACCACGTCGCTCACGCTCCCGACCGCCGAGGCTGAGAAATCGCGGGCGCGGCCGCCTGCGGCGAAGAAATCGAAGTCGCGGACGGCATCCAAATCCTCTGCGCCGCGCAAGAAAAAGACCAAGCCCGAGGAAACCGCAGCGACAGAAGAAAAGGCTCCGAAGAAGGGCGCCCGGCTAATCAAACGAAGTAAGCCTACGAATGGGCAACCCACCTAATGAAACCAACGATTGTTGGGTTTGCCATCAGTGGCGATGATCAGGGAAAGTTGCCAAGTTCCATGTACGTTCGGGCGACTTTCTCGATGGCGTTGAAGAACGCGGCGGTTCGCAAGTTTTGCACCCCTGGGCACTGCCGTCGCGTCTCCAAGATTTCGTGATAAGCGGGCGCCATAGTCTCCTCCAAACCAGAGTTGACAATTGATTTCAATGCCGACCCCTGACCGCTCATGCCGATGCGAAGCGCGCGTAGTATGGGTCGATGAAGAGATGGTCGTGGATCATCTTCACGCCGGGAGTGTGACCGAGGGCGCCGAGAATCGCTTTCTTTTCATCCCACGATTTGACCGCCCCCGTCAGCGTCACGTCTCCTTCGTCGACACTCACTCTGATCCGGTTTTAACGTTCACGCCGATATCGCTCTGTTTGAGACGCGAATCCCAGTCGAGTTGAAACAGCGCTTCACTCTGGATCTCTTCGTCTGATTTGTAAGCCATAGATTCCTCCCTGCTGTCAGCCGATGGTTTGCACGCGCTGAAAATCATTTTTCCGCCCGTTGTTGATAAACGCCGGCTTGAGCGGGCGCGCGATCAGCGCCGGGCACGGAGCCTGGCGCAACACCCTGTCGGTATTCGACCCGAACAGAGCGCGCATCGCAAAGCCCGCCCCGTGAACACCCATACATATAAGGTCGATCTCGTTCTCTTCGGCGTAGCTCAGTATCTCGCGGTAGGGCTGCCCGCATTTGACCGCCTGGACGACTTTGCGCCACAGATAAGCTTCGTCGGGGACCGAGCGCTGTAGCGCTCGCGCCGCGTGATGGAAATCAGATTCCATGCCAGGCGGCGGATCGGCGGCCACACGCGCAAGCACGGCCGGCAAAACGTGAAGCAGGTGCAGCTCCGTTTGATATTCCTGCGCCAATGAAATCGCCAGTTGCAGGGCCAGCTCAGACTCGATTGAAAAGTCCTGCGCGACCAAAATCTTGCGCAAGTCAATATCAGACGAGGTCAACCCCGCCCACTCGCGTTCGTCGGGGTGAGTGACGAGGACGGGGCAAGGGGCCGTGCGACAGACGGCTTCTGTGACGGAACCGAGGAGCGCCGCCGCTACAGGACGCCGCCGCGAGCGCATCACGATCAGGTCAACGCGGCGCTCCGCCGCCGTCTTGACGATCGCTTCGTTGGGATTGCCCTCGATGACGATCCCCTCGTAATCGGCGGGTGGACAATGGCCGACGCCAGTCCACCGCCTGACGCAGGACTCTACGCGCTTTCTGAATTTCCCGCGCGCAGTCTTATCAACAGGAGACTGCGCTTCCGCGCAATGGCAGACGGTCAACTTCGCCTCGTATGCGCTGGCCAGGGCGACTGCATAGCGCAGCGCCGCGTCAGATTCCGGCGTGAGGTCAGTGGGACAAAGAATGTGTTTTAAGCCAATCATACAATTCAAGTCGGCGCCAGCCCGACCCCTCCTAATCAGCGTATCAGCAATGAGCGTGCCTCAGCCGCCTCAGGCCAGTTTTCCGAGGAATCAATGAAGTTGCAGCCCGCCGAGTGCGATGAGATCTGGATTTTCACTCGCGCGATTGGGATATTTCCGCAATGGCTGGGCGATATTTCATAGTGGAAAGGCTTACCCGCCAGTTGAAACCTTAGCTGAATGGTGTGCCTTGATTGGACTGGAAGTTGCAGCGCGCAATTATTCGGACTCATATTAACGAAGATAGGTCAGTTCAGAGAGGCGGTTGAAATGAAACGCATCGCGGTATTGACGAGCGGCGGGGACGCCGCGGGGATGAACGCGGCCATCAGGGCAGTCGTGCGCACGGGGCTGGATCGAGAGTGGGAAGTCTTCGGCGTCCGCCACGGCTTTGCGGGATTGATGGCCGGAGATTTCGCGCCGCTTGGCGCGCGCGATGTCGGCGGCATCATCCAGCACGGCGGGACCGCGCTCGGGAGCGCGCGGTGTCCGGAATTCAAAACGGAAGAGGCGAGAAGGGAAGCGCTCGATCAGCTCCGGCGGCGCAATATTTCCGCCCTCGTGGTGATCGGCGGCGACGGCTCACAGAAGGGATCTGACGCGCTCTCGCAAATGGGGTTCCCGGTTGTGGGAGTGGCTTCGACGATTGACAACGATCTGTACGGCTCGGAGATCACCATCGGCGTCGACACCGCGCTCAACATCGCGCTCGAAGCGATTGACCGTCTGAAAGTCACCGCCTCATCGCATCAGCGAGCTTTTCTTGTCGAGACGATGGGGCGCGATTGCGGCTATCTGGCGCTAATGACCGGGATCGCTGGCGGCGCTGAAGCGATTGTGATCCCCGAGGTCGAGACTGATCCGGAACTCATCGCCGCCGAGTTGAGATCGGCTTACGATCGCGGCAAAGCGCACGCGGTTGTCGTTGTGGCTGAGGGCGCGGAGTACAACGCCGAAGGGCTGGCGCGTTACTTCAAGGAGCACCGCGAGCGGTTGGGCTTCGACCTGCGAGTGACGATCCTCGGCCATATTCAGCGGGGAGGCGCGCCCGGCGTCTTTGATCGGCTACTCGCGACAAGGTTTGGCGCGGCGGCGACTGAACTCCTGGCGCGCGGTGAGCATGGAGTGTTAGTGGGTTTGATCAAGGGTGAGATCGCCGCGACACCGCTTGATGAAGTCGTGACCAACAGAAAGAAGCTAGACCCGGGCTTATTTGAACTGGCTAGAGTGTTAGCAAAATAGCAGGAATTTGAGGTGAGGTTCAGGCGCCTTTAGCGATACAGGAACCAGAATTACACAAAATCTTCCACCGCGCGGCGACCTTGTTTGACTACGCGTTTTGCCGCCTTGATCCTATCTTCGACCGCGTCAGCGACGGCTTCCTTCACACCCTCCACTTCGGCTCCAAGCCGAGCCGCAGCGGCGCTGACATCTGTGACTTTATCGGGTACTTCAGCTTTCATTGTTATTCCTCCCTTGATTTGTGCATTCGCTGCTCGAAATCAGAGTAAAACAGATTCCAGATGAAGTGACCCCGATCAACCCCGCCGCCGCCCCGTCATTCAGCGTGAATCGGATTCAGGATGTGAAAAAACTCCGGCGATCGCGGGATTTTCCGCTAACCGGTCGTAAGATTCCACAATTTTATCTCTCTCTGGGGCTTAAATCCGCTTTTTATCGAGGCACGCTCATTGCTCAGGAAGATTCATACGGAGGGTTCTTTAGGGGAAGCATTCAAGAACGAGACTCCAATGTCCGGCAGACTTGAGACTGACGGAGACTTTTCGGAGGAGTGAACAATGACTGAACAAAACTTTCCGAAATATCGCCAGCATCTCAATCTGCTGATGAAGAGAATGTCGAAACAAGTAAAACGAACTCTGCAATGAAAGGAGAGGTTATGAACATGAAGCAAAATATTCTGAGCAAGGTCAAGACATTCGTACTGTGCTGGCTGGCGCTCGGCTGGCTGCTGGCTGTCGCCTACGGTCAGGAGAGTGGCAAGCGAGTTGACAAGACGAAAGAACCGGCTGCGCCTGAAATTCTGAGCGTGCAACCCGTTGGGATGAATGGCGAGCCGCATTTGCGCCCGGGACAACAGGTCATTCTGCTGGGCAAAAACTTTTCACAGGTTTTGAACAGAAATCGCGTCAGCCTGCGCATTGTGCCAGACAATCCGAGAACGCCGCCGCCCATCCGCGAGTATGCCGGCGAGATTCATCTCACATCCGCGAGCCCTGAACAGCTGGAAGGTGTCGCGCCGCTTTCGCTCGACAGCGGCTATTACCTGATCTGGGTGCGCGTGGAGGAAGCGGGGCACAGCAAGCCTGTTAGAGTGTGGGTGGGTTCGCAACCTCCCCCGCCGTCGAAGCCGATAATCGCTGCGGTTGAAATTGCCAGTTATGCAAATGGTAATTGAGTCACAGCGTAATCAAGTTTGCGTAAGAAGACGCAGTAAGGTTGGTCTATTCACTCACCGAGTAAGCGGCGATGAAGAGCAGAGACGCAAAAATCAAATTTTTCAGTTGGACCAGGCGGTGGGCGCTGGCGCCGGGCATTGCGCTTATGCTCGTAGCCAGCCCCCAGGTCTGGGCCGGCGTTGCGTGCCTTTGTGACCCTCAGCTTGGGCGCCAGGATTCATGCCAGACAGCGCATCGCTCTGACGCCGCTGCGGAAATGCAGGGCGAAAGTTCCGCTTCTGAAACTTCGACTCCTTGTGAAAGCGACATGCAGGCGACATGCGCTTTTCAATCGCCATCTGTGACAATGTGCTGCATTCGGCGCCCGCAGAGTAAGCCGGCGGCGCGCTTCGTCCCGGCGGCGCCGCAGGTTGACACGGCGCCTGTTCGATCCGCCGATAGCCTCCCCTGGCCTACCAGGTCGGGGACTGCGCACACTTTCAATCTCACCTGTAAGCGTTCTAAACGTCCACTCTATTTGGCCTTCTCCTGCCTCTTGATTTAACCGCGCTGACAGCGCTCACCCTGACGGACTAACCAGAAGTGTGACTTGCAGTCGGCGCCACTAACGCACGCGGAATGGGTCCTACGGCCACGCGCTGGCGCGACTTTCTCAAAAGGACCCGAAAGATCTCGAAAGACACAACAAACAACCGAATTCCAAATAAGGAGAAAACATGAACAACATCATCACCAAAACAACCCGATCCATCGTAATGGCGGCGCTGTTAATTCTGGCTGTAGTGGCTTCCAATCCTCCGGCGTCAGCGCAGGAACAGTCCGGGCATCAATCCGGGCATGAAATGAAAGCCCCGCAGACCGCTCAGGAACATCGGACACGCGCCGAGCACTACAAGAAGAAAGCGTCCGAATATCGCGGGGAGGCGGAGTCGCACAAAAAGATGCTGGCCGATTACAGCAAAGGCGTCGCCAAGAACCCGAAGGACACGGGCGAAAACCCATACATCAAGAAGATGCGGCTCCACTGTGAGAAGTATATCAACGCCGCGGAAAACCTCGCGCGCGAGGCCGACGATTTGGCCAAGTACCACGAGATGCGAGCTAAGGAAGTGGAAGGCAAATAGCGTCTCTCGATCATAGAGGGGGAATTGGACGAGGGACGTAGAAATCTCCACCCCCTCACCTGATGTGATCGAGCGTTTCCTGCCGGCGCCGGCTTATTGAGGCCGACGCCGGCAGTTATCGGCGCCGACACGATTGTTCAGAGGCGAGGAAGGGGCTGTTGTTTCCGAAGTTATGCCGTCGGATTCGCGCTACTACGTCTGGGCGCGTGTCAATCCGTCGAAGTTCCACCGCACGGCACATAGCTTGCGTCAATCCTGTCCCACATGTAAGCTGCTGAAAGCAGTTGGTTTACAGCAATAGTTATTTGACAAAGGCATCAGAGATGCGAATCCTCCGCACATCAACCGAAACGATGTGCAGCAAATTAGCCAAAGGAGGATTCGC
>WNFZ01001660.1_pt1 | contig 24007 bp, 19 predicted proteins | sample 5400081 | NCBI WGS metagenome assembly WNFZ01 (sample SAMN13153365, study PRJNA577476) | soil metagenome | isolation source: 80 cm soil or saprolite under grassland replicate 1 | place: USA:California | collected 2016-06-15
AGAGATCGGCACTTCAAAAATGCGGTAATTGCGCTTGAGCACTTTTGCCGTGAACTCTGGTTCGAAATCGAATCTTTTGGCGCGAATGTTCATTCCCTCAATCACTTCACGGCGGAAGACTTTGTAGCCAGTCTCCATATCAGTGAGGATTGTGTTGTACAAAATATTGGTCATGAATGTCAATAGCCTGTTAGCCATGAGATGCCAAAACATGGTCACACGATGTGGCGCGCCGAGAAATCTTGACCCATAGACCACATCTGCTTTGCCTTCCTCGATTGGTTGCAGGAGAACCGCATAGTCGCGCGGATCGTATTCAAGATCGGCATCCTGGATCAATAGAACATCACCTTGGGCTGCCCTCAACCCGGTAACCACTGCCGCGCCTTTTCCCTGATTGCGTTCATGGAGAATGATACGCACTTTTTTTTTGCCATCCAATTTTTGAAGGGTATCGCGAGTTCCATCTTTGGAACCATCATCTACGACAATTATTTCTTTCGCTAGCTTTGTAGCCTGCACCCGTTTGAGAATTTCCTCGATGTTTTCAACTTCATTGTAGACTGGTATGACAACGGACAGGTTCATAGTGCTTCAGATTATATACGATGGCTCTGTCATTGCGAGGGTGCTTTTCCCGAAGCAATCTCTTGTTTTAACGAGATTTACTCATTATTAATGAGATTGCTTCGCCGCCAAAAGAGCGCTGCGGCTCGCAATGATGGAATCAAACTAACGGAGATGCAATCAAGTTAACGTTGAGATGAAGATAAGAAGCAGTATAATTCGGGCGCAATCAAAATTTTCGATTTATTGGAGCATCCCAAAAGGGAAATGTTATGAACAACCCCCTCGGAAAACCATCGGTTAGCACATCACTATTCTCACCACCCCCCATCAATTCAGTGGAAGACACCGGTTTATCCGCCCTTTGGTTACAAGATTTGGCTCTAAAAATTCTTTATTCACAGGGATATATGGGTGGGTTCAAGATCGCTGAGTTGCTTGCCCTGCCTTTTGCTGGTGTAACCGATGGCATTCTGGAAGCGCTGAAGCGTGAAAAGATGTTGGAGGTGAAATCATCCCAGGGTGGTTTGGGTGAAGGGGCATATACTTATGGAATCACAGGTGCAGGCATTCTCCGGGCGCGTGAGGCGTTGGAACGTAGTCAATATGCCGGTCCTGCACCGGTTCCTTTCGAGGTCTACAACGAAGCGATCCGCCGCCAGAAGACTGGGCGGATGACCGTGACCTCGCGTATGATGCGCCAACTCCTTTCGCAGATGGTGCTTTCGGAATCAACATTTCAACGGTTGGGACCTGCGCTCAATTCAGGCACATCAATTTTCATGTATGGACCTCCCGGCAATGGGAAGACCAGTGTTGCGCGCGCCTTTGGTAACCTGGTATTAACCCAGGCAATGTATATTCCATTTGCATTGTATCTGGATGGCCAGGTGATCAAGGTTTATGACCAGGTGAGTCACAGGCTCGCGCCGGATGCAGAAGTCGCGACCAGCACTGGCGGCACCGGCAATCTGCGCACTAGCCAGCGGCGTGATCCACGTTGGGTAAAGATACGGCGGCCATTCATCGTGGTGGGTGGTGAGTTGACCTTGGAAGGACTCGATCTCGTCTACGATGAAGTCCATAAGTTTTATGAAGCGCCGTTTCAAGTAAAAGCCAATGGCGGGATCTTGTTGATCGATGACTTTGGGCGCCAACAGGTGCGACCGCGTGATCTGCTCAACCGCTGGATCGTTCCCCTCGAAAACCGTGTAGATTTCCTCACGCTCCACAATGGACGCAAAGTTGAGGTGCCTTTCGATGTTTTGATTGTGTTCTCCACCAACCTTCCACCAAAAGACTTAGTGGATGAGGCTTTCCTGCGCCGCCTGCGTCACAAGATTGAGATTGGTGACCCTACTTATGAGGAGTATCGAGAAATTTTCAAACGCGTTGCACAGGATAAAAAGGTGGAGTATAGCGATCAAGGACTGGCATATTTATTGCAGGAGTGGTATATCAAACGCAATCGTAAACTGCGTGCCTCCCATCCACGAGACCTTTGCGATCAGATCCTTGATATTTCTAGCTATCTTTCCGTTCCCCCAACTATGTCGCGTGATATGCTTGATCGTGCGGCGAAGGCTTATTTTGTAGATATTTAACAACTTCGTCACACTTGCACTGTCCCTTTTGGGGACAGGCGCATGTGTTGTGAGGAGGATACTTTTTCCGACGAAGCAATGCCATTTATTTTTTATTATGCTTGCATCGTTACCCCAACCTATTATCTTTGCTCACCGTGGTGCATCTGCTCATGCACCAGAGAATACATTGGCTGCATTTGAGTTGGCGTTAGCTCAAAATGCGGATGCGATTGAACTGGATGTTAAGTTGTCTGCGGATGGGCAAGCTGTAGTGATTCATGATCCGACAGTGGATCGCACAACGGGCAGTCATGGCCGTGTGAAAAAACTGTCGCTGGCACAGCTGCGATCGTTGGATGCAGGCAGTTTTTTTTCAGAGAAATATCGCGGGGAGAAAATTCCCACACTGGAGGAAGTTTTTGAAACTGTTGGGAAACGTACGTTTATCAACGTGGAATTGACCAACTACACTACGCCGCGCGATCAACTGGTTGAGATGGTTTGTATGCTGATCAAGAAGTTTGGATTGCAAGAGCGCGTGATGTTTTCTTCTTTCTTTGCCTTAAATCTTTCAAAGGCTCGAGCTTATCTGCCCGACGTTCCCATAGGATTATTGGCTTTTAGGGGCTGGTTAGGTGCATGGGCGCGTTCCTTTGGCTTTGCGTTTGGCAAGTATCACGCCTTGCATCCTTATGTGACAGATGTGACTTCTCAACAGGTTCAGCGTGTACATCGTTTGAATCGGCGTATCCATGTGTGGACGGTCAATGCAGCGGATGACATGCATCGCTTGTTTCATTGGGGTGTAGACGCGATCTTCACTGACGATCCGCAACTAGCTGTGCAAGTGAGGGGCGAGTCAAAATGAGGATAAGGCAGCTCTTCCATTGGCTAATCTTGGCGACATTGATTGTATCCTTTATACAACTCACGCCTGCCGCGCGCGCAGAGACGCAATTCCAAAACTCAAAGGTTCAGGCTTTGCTTGCTTCGATGACACCAGAGGAACGAGTGGGGCAATTATTTCTGGTTACATTCCAAGGGACGGATACCCATGATCAAACGCACATTTACGATCTAGTTACTAATCATCATGTGGGCGGCGTTGTGTTACTTGCGGCGAATGATAACTTTCTTCCTGAACCTGATACGATCTCGGCTGCGCATCGATTGATCAACTCATTACAAACTATCGAATCAGATGCGACAACAAAACTGGTAACCGATGTGCAACCGAATAAAAATGTTTATGTGCCATTATTCATTGGGATATCACAAGAAGGTGATGGGACTCCTCATGATCAGATTCTAAGCGGATTGACGCCATTACCTAATCCGATGGCAATCGGTGCTACATGGAACATAGAACTCTCACGACAAGTTGGCGAAGTTTTGGGAAGTGAACTGAACACATTAGGATTCAATCTGTATCTGGGCCCATCACTTGATGTCGTTGAAGCACCAGATCCCTCTGCACGGATCGATTTGGGACCGCGTGTGTTTGGTGGTGATCCATTCTGGGTAGGGGAGATGGGACGTGCCTATATTTCAGGTGTACATGTAGGGAGCAATGGACGTATGGTAGTGATTGCCAAGCATTTCCCGGGCCGCGGTGATTCAGACCGTTCGCCCGAAGAGGAAGTGGCTACTGTCCGTAAGTCGCTTGAACAATTGAAACAGGTTGAGCTCTCTCCCTTTTTCACAGTCACGAATTCCACAGAAGCGAGCGGGCTTGTAGATGGTTTACTTGTATCCCATATCCGTTATCAGGGATTTCAAGGAAATATTCGAGCGACAACGCGCCCCGTCAGTCTAGATGAATCTGCGCTTTCCGCGATCATTTCCTTGCCTGAGTTTACAGCATGGCGTGGGAACGGTGGATTGATCGTCAGCGACGCGTTAGGCAGTCAGGCGGTGCGTGATTTTTATTCGCAAATTGGAGAGAACTTCACACCGCGTGTGGTGGCACGGGATGCTTTCTTGGCTGGCAATGATTTGCTTTACCTCGGCAACATTACTGCTGAGGATGAGGATACTTACACTTCTACATTGGGAATACTCGATTTTTTTGCGCAGCAATATCGGACAGACCGCGTCTTTGCCCAACGTGTTGATGATGCAGTGACCAGAATCCTTGCTCAAAAATTCCGCATGTATGATGAATTTGCGCTCTCAAATGTTCTCACGCCGGAAAGTGGCTTAGCGAAGATTGGTTCTTCACAAGAGACCATCTTTGAGGTCGCGCGCGATGCTGCGACGTTGATCAGCCCTGATCCTGAAGAACTGAATACGTTGCTCCCATCACCGCCGAATCAGACGGACCATATTTCTTTTCTGACAGACACTTCCCAGTACAAGCAATGCACTACCTGTCTTTGGCAGGAGGGTCTTGCCACGGATGCGCTTCAGAAGACCGTTTTGCGATTATATGGACCCGGTGGAAGTGGGCAGGTATTTACAAGTCGCCTCAATTCGTTTCCGCTGACAGAACTTGAATCCATGCTGAATGGAGAGAGCAAAACAGATATCGAAGGTATTCTGGATCGCGCGAATTGGATCGTAATCTTGCTAACAGATGTCAGCAACGATCAAATTGCTCTGCTGCGGCGCTTCTTTTCCGAACGCCCGAACCTGCTCCGCAATAAGAATGTGATCCTATTCTCGTTCACTGCTCCATATTATCTGGATGCAACGGATATTTCCAAGTTGACGGCTTATTATGCTCTTTACAGCAAGCAGCCTGCATTTGTTGAGGTTGCGGCGCGTTTACTTTTCAAGCAAATCACTTCAGTGGGCGCGTCACCTGTTTCCATCCCGGCTGTGGGATATGATCTCATCAATATTACCTCTCCCGATCCTGCACAAGTTATTCCACTTTCACTAGATAATGCAGTGGAAGTCACTCCAACGAGCGAAACGCCAACAGCTGAAATCGCACCAACCCAGACAGAGGTCCCGCTATATCGTATCGGTGATAAGATCGCGGTGCGTGCAGGACCGATCTTTGATCACAATCATCATATCGTTCCAGATGGCACACCTGTCCGATTCACTATGTCTACGTTGGAAGGGGATGCGGGAATCCTGCAAGAGGTAGATTCAACTACAGTAATGGGTTTGGCACGCGCTTCTTTTGCCATTAATTCACCAGGTAAAGTTGAAATCCGTGTGACCAGTGAACCTGCGCTAGATTCTGTAGGTCTCCAATTCGATGCGTCGAATGAAGGCGCGGCGGTGACGGTTGTCGTTCCTTCGGTGACTATTCCTCCAGAAACGCCAACACTGACTTCAACTCCGATAGTTGAAAATGATCTTGTCTCTCCAGAAGGATATCCACGGGTTGGTATTTGGTTGCTTGTCATGTTAGCGGTGATCGGTGGCGCGGTATTGATGTTTTGGGCAGTCAGCGCGATCGTTTCCACACGCTGGGGTCTGCGTTGGGCGTTATGTGTGTTTCTTGGTGGATTGCTGGCCTACAACTACCTGGCGTTAGGATTCCCAGGCGCGGCAGATTGGATCGCTTCTTCTAGAGGCGCGTTTAGAGTGCTAGCACTAACATTTGTTGGAGAATTGATTGGTTGTTTGGGAGCGTGGGTCTGGATGCGAATATTTAGCGGACCAAAGTCGCAAGTAGACTAATCAAGAATAGGACTGCCGCGCTCCATGCGAGAGTTGCTTCAGGGGTGTGCCCGAGATAATCCCAAATAGAGTGTTGGTGCGCGCGGCGTACTGCCAGAGGAAGTGTAGGGGTTTCACTGTATCCCAGCAGGGCTTGACGGAAATCGTTGATCGTAAGAGGTCGCTCATCCGGGTGCAAGGACATCGCCCAGAGTACGGCTTTCTCGGTGCGCGGTGAAATGGAAGGATTGATCTGTCGTAACGGAATCAGGCTGTCGGGGTGAAGGAAGCGCTTGCGCGCATCAGCGGGTGGTTCATTGGTTAGCAGATGATAAAGCGTTGCGCCGAATGAATAAACATCGGAGCGAATGTCTGTATGAATATCGCTGCCTCCATATTGTTCAAGCGGAGTATAAAGCGCGGTGCCTTGTCCTTGAATGATGGTGATCGTAACTTCCTCTGGCGCGAGGATCTTCACAAGACCGAAGTCTACTAACTTAATGAGTCCATGTGGCATGAGCTTAAGATTACTTGGCTTGATATCACGATGGACAATAGGAGGCTCCTGGCTGTGTAAAAATGTGAGAGCGCTGGCAATTTGGTCGGCCCAGGAGAGCACATCCATTTCTTTGAGGAAGAATTTTTTGCGACGAGCCTCCAGCAGCAAAGTACGCAAGTCATCGCCCGGGATATAATCCATGACAAGATAATCGCGTGGTCCACTAGAAAAGAAATCTGAGACTTTTGGCAGATTGGGATGATCGAGACGCGCGAGAATAGTCGCCTCGTTTAGAAATTGGACGCGGGCTTCTTCTCGGACATCTTCGGGGAGGGCGCGGTCGTACTCAACTTCTTTCAGTGCGCACTGGCGTCCCTTGAGCCGAGTATCGTCGGCAAGATAGATAGATCCCATCCCGCCTTGACCAATCCGTTCACGGATCTTATAGCGGTTACGCAGGATCTCTCCACTCTTGAGAGGTGGGAGCAACTATTCTCCTTTTGTGGTTCTTAATCCATGGCGATGTTTCCGGCAAATCTGTTTCGGCGTGAGTTCTGCACAGAAACGCATCTTTATGCTATATTATTATAATACTGCTTGCTAGATTATCTCCAAACTAGGGTGTTGAAACGGTTCCTCAGGAGCAGTTTGAGTTTGGACACTGATCATAACCCCGTACGCTTCTCTAAGCATTTAATGTAGCGTGCGGGGTAACGCAGTTCGGTGTGTACTCCGATCGATGATCTTGTAAAATTCAAAACCATGAGACTTTCATGAAAAAAATGCAGGAAGAATACCCTTTGTTGGTTGCTCAGGAAGGACCGCTCAAAGGTCAACGGTGGCAATTAAGTCAAACGATTGTATTAGGGCGCGAGCCCTCCTGTGATGTGGTGGTTGTTGACCGTCAGATTTCGCGTTTTCACGCGCGTCTCACGCCAACCCCGGAGGGCGTGATCCTTGAAGACTTGGGAAGCAAGAATGGTACCCATCGGAATGGGATGCCATTGACTGCTCCTGTTGTTTTGCAGGACGGCGACTTGGTTTCTGTTGCTATGGCTCAGCAATTTCTTTTTCTGACCTCGGATGCGACCATGCCACTACTCGAAGGCTCTGGTCAGCCGGGACACCTGATGATGGATCAAAAATCGCGACGCGTGTGGGTCAATCAGCAGCAACTTGTTCCACCTCTTTCGGCGCAGCAGTTCAAATTGCTTTGGTTATTATATGAAAGCCATGGACAAGTAGTCAGCCGCCCCGACTTGGTTTCTACGGTTTGGGGAGATGAGCAAGCCGCAGGAGTCTCCGACCAAGCCTTAGACGCTCTCATCCGTCGCCTGCGTGACCGGATCGCGGCGCTTGATCCAACGCATCAATATATTGATACCGTACGTGGACATGGGATTCGGTTAGATAACCCACCAGTTTAATAATTGCTATAAAAACCTTGGGACGCCCGAAGGATCTCTTCTCAGAGAGTGTTTTGAAATTCATTTCAGAGTTCGTTGGTTTTCCCTTTTGACAAACTTTTGCCACGAATTTCGCGAATTCACACGAATGATTGCCATTCCGGACCCAACCTTGGTGCTCTTCCCTGGCACCGCCCGCCAGGGCAGGTGTGTGCCCTTTGTGGTGAATTAAGAAACACTCTCTCAAGGCTTATTTGATAATCTGCCTCTCGCAATTGAGCGAGAGGTTTTTTGTGTTGGTACCCCATAACTTTTTTTTGTCTATAGCGACTATTCAGATGAAACCAATCACATTCAATTCGGAGGAAAAATGAAAAATATTCATCGTTTCAAAGCGTTATCTTTCTTTTTGAGCGCGGCATATCTCCTGAGCGAGCATTGTGGCAACAGTGGCTCTGGCGGTGGTTAGGACATACCCAACAATGATTCCACCCTGGCAAGTTAGTCCGCAGACCTGCCGGAGTGATAGTGATATACTTCACATGATAGGATATGGATCTCAAGATCAGTTTGTGAAGCGTGGGGCCGGACAAACTATGTCAGCTTACGATGAACGCCGCGTGCTCCATGGCTTGCAGAAATTGGACTCGCAAGCCATAGGCGCCATTTACGATCAATATTTTTCTGAAGTCTATCGTTACGTCTGTTATCGGATCAATGATGATACGACCGCGGAAGATATCGCCAGCGATGTCTTTGTGCGCTTGCTTGAGGCTGTGCATAAGAAACAAGGACCACAATCCAGCCTCAAAGGGTGGTTGATCGCAACGGCTTCTCATGCAGTCAACGATCATCTGCGCCGGCAATATCGCAAGCCCGTCGAAGCATTATCCGAATCCATGGCGGATGGCAAACCAAGTGTCCATTCTGAAGTTGATATGCGGGAGCAAGATCGAATGGTACAAAATGCATATGCCCAATTGACCTCCGAACAGCAGCATGTGCTGGCTTTGCGCTTCGGGCAGGGATACTCGATAGAAGAAACCGCAGCTTACTTGAAGAAAAATATCAATGCTGTGAAAGCCCTCCAATTTCGTGCGCTGGCTTCGCTCCAGCGGCAGATCGGGGAGGTGAGTTATGAATAACTTGTATGAAGTTTTAGAAATTTGTTTGCAGGATGTTGAACAAGGCGCGGACCTCGAAACCGTTCTCTTCCACTATCCTAACCTGGCTGATGAACTGCGTCCTATCCTTGAAGCATCGGTGAATGCAAGAAGCATGGCTGTTCCTGCTCCCTCTGCTGAGGTGGTACGACGCAATCGTGCTAAAGTGCTCCAACATGCCGCGCAGATGCGTGAAGCGAGGGTTAAATCATCGGGACGAATCTGGTTTGCCTCGTTGCGTCGTCTTGCGGTTACGCTGGCTGTGGTTGTCACACTCTTTGCCAGTGGGACGGGTCTTGTACGGGCAGCCTCAACAACTTTACCTGGTGATAATCTTTATCCTGTCAAACGTACCTGGGAAGATGTGCTGCTGGCTTTCACCTTTAATGTGCAACAGCGCGATGCGCTTGAGATCGAACATGAGAATGAACGACTCCATGAACTGCAGGAACTCTTTGCAGAAGGACGCTCTGCGAAAGTGGATTTTGCTGGATCAGTCACGAGTCAAAACGGGACGGAATGGATGGTTGCTGGAGTTCCTGTCATGATCTCCGTTCAAACTGAAATCAGCGATCAAGGGATTGGGATCGGTAGTGCTGTGCGCGTGAAAGGACAGACTCAAGGCAACAATGTTGTATTAGCTGAACAAGTTGAACTATTGCCAGCGGGTGCGGCACTGCCAGACGAAAAAGAGAACGATCAGCCCGAGCTCGAAGCAGAAAATACTCCAGCAGCGACTCCTCAAATTGAGGATAACTCAGGAAAAGGGTCCGAAGGTGAAACACAGCAAGCTGAATCCCAACCAACCGACGTGTCCTCGAATGACAACATTAGTAGTAGCAATGAAAGCGAGGATGGGAGCAGCCATAATAGTGGGATTGATTCCGGAGGAGACCATAGCGGCTCCGACGGAAGTGGCGGCAGTAGCGGCGAAGTCGAACATTGATCAAGAAAACTTGCGGACTGCAAAGCGCTCCGCAAGTTTTTTTAATTCTTGTAAGATGTTGGAAAATGGAGTACATTTAGCTAGCACGTTCGTTCTAAAAAAAAGCCTTGCGAAGGTTTTGTAAATGTATCTGCGCCAATCTAGCCAAACCTTCGCAAGGCTCAAGGAGAGAGATTTTATATGACAGACTCAAATTTTTATCTTGGACGCGCGTACGATCCCATTCGACAAACCGTTACAGAAAAAGAGATCACCTACGACCCTGCTGATTTGACCACTCACGCGGTGGTCACCGGTATGACAGGTTCGGGCAAAACGGGGTTATGCATTGTGTTACTTGAAGAAGCTGCATTGAAAGGCATTCCTGCTATCATCATTGACCCGAAAGGCGACCTCACCAATTTATTGTTGCACTTTCCCGATTTAGCACCACAAGATTTCCAACCCTGGATCGATGCTGACCTGGCACGTCGCGCGGGTAAGGGTCTTAACCAGGTTGCTATGGACGCATCTATCTCGTGGCGAGATGGCTTGAAGGAATGGGGCATTCCCCAGGAACGCATTCTTGCTCTAAAGAATGCTGCACAATTCGCGATATTTACGCCGGGTTCCGATGCAGGTATTCCTGTGAGCGTATTATCTTCCCTGGCTGCTCCAGAAATATCATGGAAAGATAACCGCGAAGTGTTGCGTGAAAAAATTACAAGCACGGTCACGGCCTTGCTTGGCTTGGTTGGCTATGATGATATTGATCCGCTGCGCTCGCGTGAACATATTTTGCTTGCGAACATTTTCGAAGCTGCCTGGAGTCAAGGGAAGGATGTTGAACTGACAGAGTTAATTCTACAAACACAGACTCCACCGTTCGATAAGCTTGGCGCGTTCCCTGTTGAGACTTTCTTCCCGTCTAAAGATCGCATGGAATTGGCGATGGTATTGAATAATATCCTTGCTGCACCCGCCTTTGAAACATGGCGTGAGGGACAGTCATTGAATATCGGTTCTATGCTTTACACAGAGGACAGTCGTCCGCGTCACAACATTTTTTATCTCGCGCATTTATCGGATACTGAGCGTATGTTCTTTGTCACGCTTCTACTTTCCGCAGTCGAAACCTGGATGCGCACGCAAAGCGGAGCAACGTCTCTGCGTGCCCTCCTTTACATGGATGAAATTTACGGTTATCTGCCTCCACAGCGCAATCCACCTTCGAAGCAGCCACTTCTTCGCATGTTGAAACAAGGGCGTGCCTTTGGGCTGGGTTTGTTGCTCGCTACACAAAATCCTGTCGATGTGGATTACAAAGCTCTCTCGAACGCAGGCACGTGGTTTATCGGTAAACTGCAAACGGAACAAGATAAAAATAGATTGCTTGATGGACTCGAGAGCGCGGCGGGCGGTATTTCACGCATGGTCTTTGATAAATTAATTTCATCGCTGGGCAAACGAGTCTTTGTCTTGCATAACATCCATGCCAAGCAACCCGAATTGTTACAAACGCGCTCGACGATGAATTTCCTCGCAGGACCTCTCACTCGGAATCAGATTCACGATCTGAACAAACTTGCCGATGCGGATGCTGCACTTCAAACCCAGCCGACAATTGCTCCCGTTATCGCAACGACTCCGACGCTGCGACCGGCTGCATCGCAACCTCCAACTGCCAATATTCAATCGTCGAGCACGAAGCCTCCTATCCCCGCTTGGATCCGCGAATATTTCCTGCCGCAGAATTACAGCTTACCAGAAGCCTTCTCCGCCGCGCAGCGAAATATGCCTGCGGAGGTGATGATCGATGGCGTGATCTATCGTCCCACACTATTAGCCTCCGCGGAAGTACACATCCTTGACCGCAAGCATGGCGTGGATAGTGAAATTAAACGGACTGTATTGGTGAAATCACCAGAGAAGCGTGGTTCCATTCGCTGGGAAAATTATCCACTGAGTGCCGATGTGCTGGATAGTATCGACACCTCGCCCGCGCCTTCGACGCGTTTCAGCTCAATTGACGCGCCATTGAACGATGTCAAACTGATGACCGCTCTACAAAAGGATTTTACTGATTGGGTATTCCGCAATTCATCTGTTAAAGCGCGCGCAAATCAGGCGCTGAAAGTTTTTGCGGGACCCGATGTGAGTCAGGCGGAATTTATGAAGGCCTGTGCTGATGCCGCTCGCGACGCACGCGATGCCGAGATCGAAAAAAAGACTGCGCAATTGGATCGTCAACTCAAAACACTTGAAGATAAACTTGCGCGCGAAGAGCGCGAGTTGGAGATGGATCAAAATGAACTTGCAGGTCGAAAACGAGAAGAGGGTAGCAACCTACTTGAGATTGGCGCTAGCGTGTTAGGCGTGGGTCGTAAAAAAAGTATTACTTCTCAGTTTTCGAAGAATCGTCTTACAAGCAAAGCAAAAGCAGAGGTGGAAGAATCCGTAGATGCGATTAAGCAATTCAAGCAACAGATTGCAGATGTTGAAAAACGTCGCGCAGAAGTTATCGCCGAGATCAATGACCGCTGGGGAAGAGTGGTCAATGAAATTACAGAAGTAACTATCGCACCAAAGAAAACAGACGTCTTTGTTAAATTATTTGGCGTGGCATGGATGCCATATTACGTTATCCAGTCTGGCACAGACACATTTGAGCTGCCTGCTTTTGGTGCTGGGTAATTCCTCACGTTGAGCGGAGACGAAACGCAGATATTTACCATCCAACCAAGATGTGGTTGCTCGCTTGCGCTTCGACTTCATTCGCCCGTTGGCTCAGTCCGCTCAGCGCGAATCAATTCAGAGGGAACAAATAATTTTCCCGGCTCGTCTTAATCCAATACTCATCCATATTAACTTTTGTGATTTGTGACAAGGTATAATTTTCAATAATGGCTATCATTTCTTATCCATACAAACGAATTCCTATTTTCCCACAAATTGTCGCGGCGTTCATCAGCGGAGTTACTCTATTCTTCGCGGTCATCATCACATGGACTTTGGGTTATCAACTGTTCTACGCGGGGCGTATCTTCCCCGGTGTCTCCGTAGCGGGCGTTGATCTGTCGGGTCTTTCCAGAGATGGTGCAGCGGTGAAGTTGAACCAGACGTTATCCTATCCGATTACGGGGAAGATCCTATTTCGAGATGGTGAAAAAGCTTGGGTCGCGAGTCCCGCAGAATTAGGTATGGTCTTCGATCCTTCTTCTAGTGCGGTAACAGCTTATAAATTGGGGAGAAGTGGCGGTCTCTTTGGCGCGTTAGCGGGTCAGATACGCGCGGCGGGTAGAGGGATCAGCGTCGCACCTGTAATCATCTTTGATCAACGCGTCGCGTACCAATACTTGAATCAAATTTCTTCACAGATCAATCAACCTCTTGTAGAAGCAAGCCTCAGTTTGGAAGGAACAAATGTGGTCGCGAAGCCCGGCCAAGAGGGACGTGAACTGAAGATAGACGCGACACTCATCTATCTCGCGGCGCAATTGCAGACATTCAGTGATGGTGAAGTGCCACTGGTTGTGCAGCAGATCCAACCGCAGATTTTAGATGTAAGCGCGCAGGCGGATGCTGCTCGGCAAATCCTGAGTCAGCCACTTACCCTTACAATCCCGAACGCAACAGAAGGTAATTCAGGTCCTTACATTTACACCCCTGAGGTCATCGCGAACTTGCTGACTGTGCAACGAGTACAAAACGGAGATCAAGAAGATGTCCAGGTGGCTTTAAGTCCAAAGGGATTACGTGACATGCTTGTGCCGGTCAAGGATCAAGTGGATCGTCTGCCTTCAGATGCAAAATTTACTTTCAATGATGGGACAGGTCAATTAGACCTGATCGAAGATTCAAGGGTGGGCCGTGCCCTAGATGTGGATGCCAGCATCAAAGCTATCAATGAGGCGATCGGGCGTGGTGAACATACTGTCTCGCTCGTCGTCAATGAGGCGCAACCACGAGTCTCTGGGTCAGCTACTGGGCAGGAACTTGGCATTACCCAATTGATCCATTCAGAGACATCCTACTTTTATGGTTCCAGTGCGGCGCGCATTCAAAATATCGAAGCTGCGGCGAAACAATTTCATGGAATTTTAGTTGCACCTGGTGAGACCTTCTCCATGGGAGCACATCTAGGCGATGTAAGCTTGGACAATGGATTTGCCGAAGCACTCATCATTTATGGTGGCAGGACGATTAAGGGTGTGGGAGGCGGAGTGTGTCAGGTGAGCACTACTTTCTTCCGTGCAGTTTTCAATGCGGGTTTCCCAATTGTAGAAAGAACACCCCATGCTTATCGAGTATCTTATTATGAAGAGACCTCCAGTGGAGGAGTGGACCCTAGATTGGCTGGCTTGGATGCAACAGTTTACTTCCCACTGGTTGATTTCAAATTTACAAACGACTCGCCGTATTGGATTCTAATGGAAACATACATGGGCAGTGGGTCGCTCACGTGGAAATTCTATTCCACCTCGGATGGACGCTCAGTCACATGGGATACCACAGGTCCCACGGACGTTGTGCCTGCACCTCCAGCTTCCTTTGAAGAAAACCCTGAGTTGAAAAAGAATGAAATGAAACAAGTAGATTGGTCCGCGAACGGCGCGGATGTAACTGTCACGCGCACCGTATCGCGGAATGGGTCTGTTCTTTTTCAAGATACCATCTCTACCCATTATGAACCCTGGCAGGCGATTTGCCAGTATGGACCCGATTCGAAAAACCCTGAAAAATTGGCAAATGAAAAGAACTTATGCCGAGGTCCGTCTTCATAATGCCGAGTTGCATCAGCAGTTCAACTGCTGATGCAACTCGGCGTGGTAAAATTTCCTGCTGTTACCGCTTGCCTCATAATTTATTCAGCCTTTTGGGATAATGTAAAGCAGGAAATAAATTGCAGCTTAGGCATTTCTGCGGTACTCTGTCGGAAATGGAGAATGAATGATTAGCGAAACACTCATCGAAATCTTACGCTGTCCTCATTGTGTGCGCACCACAGGTGGTGAACTCAAATTGCACAAGGATGCATGGTTCATTTGCAAAGACTGTGGCCGCAAGTATCCCATTGTGGACGATATTCCAGTTATGTTGATTGAAGAGGGTGACAAGTGGGTGAACGTCGCAGAAGGCGAATTGCCCGTTCCTCCTCCCGCGAAGTAAAGTGACAGTGTTACAAGATTTAATAAACGACCTCGCTAGCGGAAACGAGGCTCGCGCTGAAAAGGCCGTACCATCTTTGATTGAGATGGGTGAGGTTGCAATCCCCGCGCTAATGGATTTAACTCGCTCATCAGATGTAGATCAGCGCTGGTGGGGACTTCGCGTGCTGGCACAGTCGCCTCACTGTCAAGCCGAATGGCTGATCCCGTTTCTGAACGATCCCGCCCGTGAAGTGCGTCAGTGCGCGGCGCTTGGGTTGGCAATCAAACCTGATGAAAACGCGACTCAGCCTCTTATCCAGGCATTGAGCGATGAAGATAGCATGGTCAGCAGTCTGGCAGTTAATGCACTGGTCAAAATCGGAAAAATGGCGGTTCCATCTCTTATTGAAGTTGTGAAGAATGCTTCGCAATCAGCCCGCATCCACGCGTTGCGCGCGCTGGCAGAGATCCGTGACCATCGCGCGATCCCGATCATGATGAAAGTGATGGAAGAAGATTCAGCCTTGCTGCAACATTGGGCAAAAGAGGGCTTGGACCGACTTGGCCTGGATATGGTATATATTAAACCCGTATGAACAAAATGAATTTTCTCAAAAACATTAAATTTGGACGTCCTTCTATCCCCTTTGGGCAGATTATTTTCATTGTGGCTGGAATGCTGTTGGCAGTGGGTGGATTTTTCTTTGTGCGCGGCCTGGTCACCTGCTGGAGGCTTACATCTTTGCCTGGCATGGCTCCATCAAATTGTGGTACTGTGACCGCGGGCCTGAACGGTCCTACATTGGACGCTGGAAGTACAGCTATGCCTGATGCTACAACCTTACCTCCGCCTATTACCGCTCCAGAGAGTGATCTGCCTCCTGCTTGGGACGGAGCAAGCCGCATCAATGTTCTGCTCATTGGTCTCGATTACCGAGACTGGCTGGCTGGGGAAGGTGCGCCTCGTTCGGATACGATGATCGTGCTCACCATTGATCCGCTTAACAAAACCGCTGGCATGATGTCCATTCCACGCGATATGTGGGTCAATATTCCCGGATTTGGTTACAGCCGCATCAATGTTGCTTATTCTGATGGTGAAGGCAGTAAGTTGCCAGGCGGTGGACCCGAACTGGCCAGGAAGACAGTTGAGCAATTCATTGGCGTGCCAATCCAATATTATGCACAGGTCGATTTCGGTACCTTCGCACAATTTATCGATGAGATCGGTGGGATCGATGTCTTCAACGATGAAAATCTAAGGCTCGATCAAGTGGGTGGCGGCAAAGACAAAATCAAACTGACCTGCTGCGGGATGCGTCACCTGCGTGGGGAAGTGGCTCTGGCCTATGCGCGTTGTCGTGATGAGGGCCAGGGCTGTAAGGATGGCGATATCGGTCGTGCAAGGCGACAGCAAAAAGTGATCCTTGCGATTCGCGAGAAAGTGCTGAGCCCGGAAGTGTTCCCGGTTCTAATTGGGAAAGCGCAAACCTTATATGAACAATTCTCTGCTGGTATCCGGACCAATATGCCTTTTGATACAGCCCTTCGACTGGGAATATTGGCGAAAGATATTCCTGTGGAAAGCATCAAGAATGGTGTGATTGATTACAGCATGGTGACATTGGATAATGTCACGCTTGGTGGAGCGAATGCGGCGGTTATGAAGCCGCTGCCAGATAAAATCCGTGAATTGCGGGATCAGGTCTTTACTTCTGGCGGAGCTTTAAGTCCACTTGCTGCGCAGAACGATCCAGCGGCCCTGATGCAGGCGGATGGCGCGCGAGTGCGCATATTGAATGGTTCGTATTCACCAGGCTTAGATGTGAATACTGGCAACTACCTGCTTACTCAAGGTGTTCCAGTGACTGAAGTAGGCGCAGCAGACCGCGCCTACGATGCTACTGTGCTTGTCTTATATTCGCCAAAGCTCTACACTTTGAAATATTTGCAGACTGTATTTGGGATTACTGAGAATGCGTTGATCTGGATCAAACCTGATCCCACTTCCACGGTAGATGTGGAGGTGAGGTTGGGGAATAACTGGGCAAATAGCAACCCGATGCCATAGTGAAAAAAATTAAAATGTTTCAGCCACAGAGTTCTCTGTGGCTGAATTTTTTCAGATGAGTATCTAAGATCAAGGTGAGACCTGACATTTATTCGCAATAAGATTTTTAGGGGTAAACTTATTCATGTTCGAAGCATGGTAACTGAGATCTTCCAACAAGGGATATTTTGTTCCAAAGTAATTGTTGAACACAATACGGAAGCTGTTGACAGGGGTGATTGTTTCGTATAAATCTTTCTTTGCCTGATCGTTGACATAATAAGCATTGAGAATAGACATTCGCCTCTGAGGTGTCTCTAGTTGTGGTACGCCAGTTGCCCCATGATCGCCCATGATAATAATCACGGGTGGAATCTTGGACTTCTTAATAATTTCGGCAACGACTGGAACGATTTGTGAATCAATGAACTTTGCATTTGAGGCATAACCTGCGGCTTGCTTTTCAGCCCAGTGAAATTTACCGTCCGGCGTGAAGATAAACGGTGGATGCGGCACCAAAAAGTGGGCAAACACAAACTTGGGTCCTTCCATTTCAGGCAGGCGTTTCAATTCATCCAGCATGAAATAAGTCTGTTGATAGTGCTCGTAATATTCCCATTTCTGAAGGCTTTGAACATTAAACGCGGGAATCAATTGAGGCATGTCGTACGCGATCCTTGCAAAGGAGGTTTTCCAAAGCATGACCTCGAATTCGCTTAAGCCTCCTGTCAGGTCGATGCGACTAAGAAGCATTTGGTTGCGAGAGAGGCGCAGATCCTCTCCGATATCAAAATGACCATTCGACCTGTTCTCAAACGTGATGACTCGGTACCCTTCCGAACGAAGGGTTTCTATCACAAGGCTGGAGTAGACAGGGTAGAGGGTAGGCTCCTGATGATAATTTGCATAAAAAACAGATGTGACAGAAAGTTTAGTGATCGGATAATTGCTCTGGGCGCACTCTGCGACATAAAAGCCTAAATCTTTTAATTTCTGCAAGAAAGGCGAGGCATCGTAGTTGAATTCTTCCTTCAAGGTGCGAACACTTGTATGCGCATCCAATAGAATCAAGTAGATATCAGGTTTTCCGGTTGCGGTAGTGTCACTGATGTTCTGTATGAGCGAACTTTGAACATTGTTTGAAAGCCGCGCCGATTGATACACAGAAAGATCATATTGAAGAGTGCGAACAATCGAAAAAACAGTTAAGATCACTCCTGTGACAGTAAGGAAATTGATCAGGGTGTCAGGTCTCTTGACTTTCCAATGAATGAAAATCGCTAAAAAGAGAAGGATGCCAGCATAAATAAGCATCAAATAACGATGTCGGATTGGTGCTCCAAAAGCCGATTCAATCTCGTTGAAAACATGTCCGTAACTAAAGAAGGCAATCATCACCAGAGTTGTGAGGATCCCTGATTTTTGCCAATCTCTAAAAAGCAATCTGAAAATAACCCAGATCACAGCGGTCAGAAGAATAGAAAAAAGGACTGGACGGAAAAGAGCAGCCGTATCTACATAAGTGATATTGTGATTCCGTAATTCGAAGATGGGATAAAGCGCGAAAAGGAAGGGATGCAGATATGAAAGAAATTTTTTCATTATGGTTGCTGAAAGGTTAATTTTATCCCACCGAAGAATGTTTCACCATCGGGGTTTTGACAGGAAGGTGCAGTAATACCCAGCGCGACATCACTGCCGCGGGCGATTTGGACTGTGTAGGTTGTATCGGGTGCCATGATGTAATCTGCGTAGCCATTGCCTAGCTCCGGTTTGAGACCTGTGAAAAATTGTTCCTTGCCACCGTCCCACGTAATGACAATTTCCATGCCAGCTAGTTGTCTCTGATTGGAGTTCAAAACCAATACTTGCAAGAGTCCGTCAGGGAGATTGGAATCGCAGACGGTTTCTTGTCCTGTCAATGTGAATGGTGCGCCGAGTGTGGGAACTATTGTATGCGTTGGGCGAGGAGTAGGCACATTGATGGTTGATTGCGCTTCAGGAGTCTGAGGTGTTTCTGTCAATACGATCGGAACATCAGGCGGAGGCGGTGGAAATGTAGCAGGAGAGGCAGCCTCAACGTTATTTACAACTTCAATCGTGGCGGTTGGGACTGGTGCGCCGCTATTATTTTCATCTAACGCGAGGGCGAGCGCGGCAACCTGATCTGCATGTTGAAATTGTTCTCCACTCGCTCCACTGGCGGAGCCAGCAAGCATACGTTGGGCTTGTGCGTTCAATGCTTCGATTGAATCCGCATCGCCCAATAATGAAAGACGTGCTTGTGCGCGTGGCAAGTTGCCAGTCGCGACATATGCTGCAGCGATAGCAGACCGAAACTGATCTTTGAAATCGGCGCGCAGTGTAATGGGTTCAGCGTCGACCACACGCCGAGGGGAGATCATCCATGAATAAACGAGACCCAATCCAAGGCCCGCGAGAAGCGCAAGGAGGATATCCCAAGGAATTCGTTTCATCGAATCCCACTCCATGCTTGTAACGCAGTGACAAGTTCCTGAATGAGCGCAATATCGGCATCCGAGAATCCTTTTGTACGCGCATAATCGAGTCCATCAGCAGCGATGGCAGCAGGGGATTTGGTACCGAAAATGGCTAATCGGCGGGCAGCCAGGCTTGGGTCCTGTTCGACATGGTAAACCTCTGCCGTCATAAGGACATAATCGGCTTTGTAATCTACCCGGAGCGTATCTGGAGTAAGGTCGAAGTAGTCGACGGGGTCAATGACCCAGCCATATACAAGCCCGATGCCAACACCTGCAATTAGCGCAAGAATGATGAAGACCCAACGGGAACTGTTTGATGTCATATAAAATGATCCGAGCAGGTGACCGGCGGCACCCAGAGACACTTCCGTACCGTTGCTGTCTTTCGACCCTGGCGGGGTTTGGAGGGCTCTGCCGCGCCGGGCCTGCCCGGACAGAATAAGGATAATCGAAGTGAGAGGCGATGTCAAATCAAAGGATTCAAATAAGAGGATTGGCACCTATGGTGCCACATCCTCTTATTTTACTTTTACGAGCAAGTTCTCTTTAATCTTTGATAGCCGGGTTGACATTCCAGCCCAGCCAATAAAACCCAAGATCATCCATAAGCTTTTTAAAATCCTCAAATCCTACTGGCTTTACCAAATAACTGTTGGCATGATTGTAATAGGCTTTCGCTACATCTTTTTCTGCTTCAGAAGTGGTCAATACCACAACAGGGATATTTTTTAAATCCGGATCTTCCTTAATTGCTTTGAGTACATCAATGCCATCCACACGCGGAAGACGTAAATCCAGCAGAATTACATGGGGACGCTGAGTTTCCGCTGATTGGGAGAACTCCCCCTGGCGAAAAAGATAATCCAGCGCCGATTGCCCATCCAGAAAATGACGCACTGTATTGGCAATGCGATGTTCTTCCAAAGTGCGAATGACCAGTTCCGCGTGGTCTATGTTGTCTTCGATGAGCATGACGAGGATTGGTTCGCCATTCATATTTTCTCCTTTGAACACTAATGCATATTTATGATTTTACACAGTATTTTGAATTTTGGCACGATTTGACAATCAATTGAAAGCATGAAAGATTTAAGGCAGGTATATAGAAAGTCCGCTAAATTGTTCTCTCCTTGTGAATAGCCATACATGACCAGTCACTTTCTCATGATATAATTTTATTAATCAGCACAGTACTTTCAACTTGGAGGAGTTCTATGGACATAACGGTTCAAGAGTTCAAACATTGCGACATGATCGCCGTCAAAGGGCGTGTGGATAGCTCCACAGCTCCACAGTTGGCGCAGGCTCTCGAAGCTGCGCATGATGGAGGCAAATACAAACTTGTTGTCAATATGAGCGAATTGGAATATATGTCCAGTGCAGGGTTCAGGGCTCTTCTAGCTGCCCAGCGCAATAGTAAGCGCTACAATCGCGGTGAGGTAGTCCTTGCCTCCGTTCCTGAGCGAATCCGTGAAGCATTGGAACTGGCTGGTTTTACTGAGCTCTTCAAAACCTTTGATGATCCTCTTCAAGCAGTGGGCCATTTCTAGGCTTTTGTCTGTCACTTTGGAGTCACTTACACATTGTTAGGAAGGATGCCGCCTTCAATCGTATTGAGGCGGCGTTTAACTTTGCCGTATGAAAAGTGTCCAATTTGCTGCGAAGTTTGAATATCTCGACGAGATCCGCGATTTTGTAGGTGAGGTCGCTCGGGCAGGTGGTTTTAGCGATAAGGATGTTTATAACATCCAGCTTGCCACCGACGAGGCCGCGTCGAATATTATTGAGCACGCCTATGAAAATCAACCAAATGGGGTTTTGGAATTATCCTGTGGAATGCGCGGCGACATGATTATCATTATTCTGATCGATCATGGGGAATCCTTCGATCCTTCTGAAATTCCCCTGCCCGATCTAAAGGTCCTCTTTCATCGGATTGGCGTGCCATTGCCAGCCTGGGGGAACAGATCGCCAATGCCACCTCTCTGGCCGAACAACGTGATCGCATTGTTGACCTGACGTCACGCCTGGTACAGGGGGATGTAGATGTTTGGCTGGATGAGAAAATTTTTCGATTGCCAAATTTGAAAGAGGGGGAACTCTTTCCCGAACAGCCTGAACTTCAAGGGATGCAACGCGCCCTGAAAGCGGGCCAGGTGACCACGCGGCAGCAGCGTGGAAAAAATAACGCTCCTCGCGCGACGCTTCGACACGGCTCCGCCACGCAGCGCGCTGCCTGGGCGGCGGTTCCGTTGATCGAGCAGGGCATGACGCTGGGAGCTTTGCAGGTTACCCGCCCCAAGGGTCCTGAATTTAAGCAGCGCGAGCTGGATATGCTCGAACGGCTGGCAGGCGCGGTGGCTGTCAGTCTGATCGCATCGCATCGTGTGGCGGTCGAACGATTCAGACTCAATCAATTGAATCTGGTACGCGAAGTCAGCGCGCAGATCGCCAATGTCTTGAATGTGAACGAACTGGCCAGCCGCGTGACTGAACTCATCCAGCAGACGTTCCATTATTACTATGTTGCCATCTTTACCCTTCAAGAGGGTTCTACCTGCTTAAGGTTCCGTTCGAGTGCCATGCCGAAGGTCCCGCGCCCAGCGGGGGCACCTCGCAAAGGTAAACAGAAACCTTCTGTGGCTCTTGAGGTGGAGATCGGTCAGGGGTTGATCGGGCAGGCTGCAGCGGAAGGAGAACAGATTCTGGTTGATGATGTGAAGCAGGATCCTCATTATCGTTTCATCGATAGCCTGCCAGAGACGCGTTCCGAAGTTGCCCTGCCGCTCAAAATGGGCGATCGCGTGCTGGGTGTGCTGGATGTGCAAAGCGACCAGCCGAACGCGTTCCATCCCAATGATTTGCTTATCCTGGGCGCATTAGCGGATACGATTGCGCGGGCCGTGGAGGGCACACGACTCTACATGGATTTGCAACGCCGCGCCGATCAACTGACACTGGTGGCCGAAGTAGGTAAAAGCGTCAACTCTTCGCTGGAACTGCAAACATTGATGAACAATGCCGCGGCATTGATCCATGACCGGTTTGGTTATCCCTATGTCCACCTGTTCACTGTGCATCACAATCGGCGCTTGATTCAGTATCAGGCGGGAAGTGGTGAACGCAGCCGGAATTTGGAAGGCTACACCTTATCGCTCGATGATCCGGAAGGGATTATTCCGTGGGTGGCGCGTGAAGGCCAGCCCGTGCTTGTAAACGACGTAAAAAAGGATGAACGTTATCGTCCTTCGCCGCAGCGCCCCGAGGATACAAATTCAGAACTTTGTGTTCCCCTTCTGTATCGCGATGAAGTGGTGGGGATGCTCGATATTCAATCTGACAAATCCAACGCATTCACAGAGGATGACCGCTTTATCTTTGAAGCCGTAGCGGACAACATTGCGACCGCTATCCACAATGCGGACTTATATCGTTCCGAGCAGTGGCGGCGTCAGGTGGCAGACGGGCTCCGTGAAGTAGCCGGTTTGGTCTCAGCTGATGCCAGCGTGGATGACGTGCTCGAAGCCATTCTCTCCGAATTGGAACGCAATCTTGCGGTAGATATTTCCGCGATCTGGTTATTGGAAGATGATGAGTTGTATCTGGCGGCGTGCCACAATTGTGATGAAGACGCGCTGGAACGGGCCTTTTATGATTCTCCTGAGGCCTATGAACGGTTGATGGATGTGCTGGATTCGGAGGAGCCTGTGCTGCGTAAGCCCACCGATCCCATCTGGATCACCGGCTTGATCGCGGGTTTTGATCAGAATTATTCGGGTCTGGCCGCGCCGTTGCGTGTGGGCGATCAGCCGTATGGCGTAATTACTTTGGCTCACAGCACGCCCGGCAGATACGGACATGAGGCCAAGGCAATGACCACTACCTTTGCGAGTTACGCGGCGGTGGCGATTGAAAATACCCGCCTCTACGATAATGCTCAGGAGCAGGCCTATGCTTCCGCGGCGTTATTGCAGGTGGCGCAGGCTGTTGTGAGCCTGAATGATCTCGATGAAATTCTCGAAACAATCATCCGCATTATGCCGATCCTGGTGGGTGTGGAGCGCGCCGCCTTGTATCAATGGGATGCGGAAAAAGAAATCTTTTATCCTTCAGAGCAATATGGTCTTGATGAGGAAGAAGAAACGTTTTGGATCCATTCTTTTGCGCCGGGTGAGTTTCCAATTCTGGATGCCTGCCGCAGTTCCAATACCCTGATGGCCAGCCAGCTTGACCCCGACGGTCAGCGCGGTTTCTCTGCCTGGCTAACGCTAAACCCAAATCAGGAAGCGAATCTTGGGAACCCCAACGCATTCCTGTTCGCGGTGCCCATCGCGGTGAAGGATGATCTCTATGGCGTGATGCTCATCGAAGAAGCCCCGGGCGGCTTACGTTTCCGGGCGCGTCGATTAGAGATCATTACTGGTATTGGACAGCAGGCCGCGCTTGCCATTCAAAATGACCTCCTGCAAAAAGAAATGGTGGTACGCGAACGCCTTGAGACCGAAGTGCAGTTGGCCCGCCAGATCCAGCAGACGTTTA
>WNFZ01001784.1_pt1 | contig 23984 bp, 19 predicted proteins | sample 5400081 | NCBI WGS metagenome assembly WNFZ01 (sample SAMN13153365, study PRJNA577476) | soil metagenome | isolation source: 80 cm soil or saprolite under grassland replicate 1 | place: USA:California | collected 2016-06-15
TAAGTGATGCCTTGCGCATTGAGCTTGCACCATTTGGGATTCATGTTGTGGTGGTCGAACCAGGCGCGATCAAAACTCGCTTTGACGATACTGCGCAAACCCATGCTCAGGAAATTCTCTCGAATTCTACTTCACCTTACGGACCTCTCTACCGATTGAGCGATCAATTTGCAGCATCCATGCGGACACATGAATCGGGTCCCGAGATTGTCTCAGAGATTATTCAACAAGCTATCGAGACTCCCAAGCCGAAAGCGCGCTATCATGCTGGAATTTCCTTCTCGGGCGAATTGGTGCTTCATTTGGGTGATTCGGTCTGGGATTTGGCGCTCAGGCGCATGTTCAAGGTCGACTCTTCAAATAACTGATCGGCTTATATTGCTCATATCTCTCACCATCGAGACGTGGAAAGCACGGAGATTCTTTTTAATGAATTGACGGTCAGCAACCAGATCAAAGAAAGAGGCAATGCAATGAATAATAAGATCCTTGTTACCTATGCCAGCCGGGCTGGGTCCACGGCGGAAGTAGCAGAAGCAATTGGCAAAACTCTGAGTGAAGATCGGGCACAAGTAGATGTAATTCCTATGCAGGATGTAAAAGACCTGTTTCCATATCGAGCAGTGGTTGTGGGCTGCGCCATCCGAAAATCGAAGTGGCTGCCCGAGGCCGTGCAATTCATCCGTGCTCATCAGGAAACTTTACAGCATAAACCGTTCGTCATGTTCACGGTATGCATCACGCTGGCGATGTCAAATAGCGAGCAATACCGCTCAGCAGTGGCTAGATGGACTGCACCAGTCCGTGCACTGGTGAGGCCGTTGAGCGAAGGTCTCTTTGCTGGGGTGCTGGATTTTAGCAAGCTGCCGATCAATTGGGATACTTTAATGTTGCGTGCCACTGTTGCGTTTGGTATATTTCCACGCGGCGACCACCGCGACTGGGATGCGATCCAGTCCTGGGCGGAGAGTTTGAGGCCCATGCTCAGAGTATAACTGTGTTGCTCGGTGGTGGCTCAAAGTAAGTGATAAGCCCAGTAGGGCTGAGTTGCGGAGCATTCCGCACGACGTCACTCACTTGTATACCATTACTTATTGTTCATGCACTTTGGGCGCGTTTGAACGGAGGTGTCAAGGAGACTGTCGCGTGAACGACATGAGAATACGCAGCCTGATTATCTCAGACGTTCTCACTGGGCTTTATTCACTGGCATTGATCCAGAAGAGATAAATTAGCCCCCGCTCCTCGCTAAATTCCAAAGAATTTAGCGAGGGAGCAAGGCATCCTCATTTTGCCCCCTTTCGTCCCCGATAAGGATATTCCCCCTGTGTCACCCCTCTGTCACTTCCGGCTGCAGAGAGGATTTAGATCATCTCCTCCAAATTTGTTAGATTTGGAGGAGGTTGGTGTGGTTCTATTTCTTCACCAGGATAAAGATACCGGTCTTATCCGTTGTAAGGCTGGGATAGAACACATTACTGACAGTCTGAATCAGTTGATAGAGCTCATTCGTAGACTTGGTCGTAAGCGCCTCAGGAATCTTGCTCTGACTGAGTTGCTTCGAGACCTCGATCCATTCGCCCTTGCCGTCGCCATCCGGGTCATTCCAATATAGTACTGCAAAGTGATCCCGTGATTGCTTGTAGAGAGGGTAATCCAATTCAATGCCTGTTCCATTCGGCAAAGTCTTGATGATCTGCCCATTGGTCAATACATCTACCTTCAATCCCATCACAAAGGAATAACCACTCGGCAATTTGCCAGGCAAGGCATTCGTTTGCACGCTATGAATGGTGGTCTGATAGTCACATAGATTGTAGAAGGTTAGCTTGATGCCGAATGCCCAGAAGATGCTGTTGCAATCCAGATTGATCAGTTCACCACCTGTCAACGGGATAATAAATGCCGATGGAGTCGAGGGTGACTGAGATGGCTTTGGGCTTGGAGAAGGTGACGAAGTGATTGAGCCACTGACTGGTGTACTGGTCGGTGTGTTAGTAGGTGTATTGGTTGGCGTCGACGTGGGTGTATCAGTTGGAGTATTCGTTGGTGTATTTGTGGGCGTATTGGTAGGTGTACTCGTTGGTCCATTAGTGGGTGTCGACGTGGGTGTATCTGTTGGAGTATTCGTAGCAGTATTTGTGGGCGTGTTGGTAGGAGTATTGGTTGGCGTATTCGTTGGTGGGATAGCTGTGTTGGAAGGAGTATTTGTGGGCGTATTGGTAGGTGGAATAGCCGTGTTTGTAGGCGTGTTCGTAGGTGTATTCGTTGGCGTGTTGGTCGGAGTATTCGTCGGCGTATTGGTTGCTGCAGCCGCGACGGCTAAACTAACTCCACTCTTTGAAACATTATTTCCATTGCAGCCCCCTGTACCAGCAGCTTGAACAGTAAAGTTCGTTGTACCAACTGGAGTTGATCCTGTGGTACTGATCGTCAACGTGGAAGTTTGATCCGCACCTGTACTCGTAACCGAAGGCGGACTAAATGAAGCACTAGCTCCTGCTGGTAGAGCTGTGATAACGCTTAAGTTGGCAGTACAAGATGTGTTATTCCCGTTGAAGCTGACAGTGACTGTATATGTTGCAGAGTTGCCAGCAGTCACAGGGTTAGGAGACTGGACAGTAACATTAATACTTTGTGGGTGCGCGTCAGTGAAAGTTCCTGTTACTGATACAGCGGAGGTCAATCCAACCGCGGTATAAGTGTAACCACCGATGGCAAGCTCGTTTGCCCACAATGGGATCTGGCAAGACCAACCCCCATAGGAATTCGCCGTTGCTTGACAGGTAGCACTGTATCCATTTGGACCATGAACCTGCACAAGAATTGTCTCACCAAATATAAAGCCAATGTTATTCCCATTGAGGCTGTTGTCGTTTCCACTGATGGTGACGACACTTCCGGGAAGATAGTCTTCCTGATCAGTCCAGACGTTAGCAATCGGCAGAGTAGCACTTGTACTGTTTAAAGCCTCAATGCCATAGCGAGCGTTATTATTGAATGAGCCACCGGTGACGCTAACAAATGTGTCCGCGCCGTTGATATAAACGCCAGACCCAACGGGTTCTGAGCCATCAGTATGACCGTTGTTACTTGCGTTCACATTATTCAACTCTACAGTGCCGGCCTCGCTAGCAGTAATGGAAATACCGTTCTGATTACTATAGCTAGCGTCCACATTTGTGAGTGCAACATTCGACGCGAAGATTTGAATGGTGTTCAGAGTGCTATAAGAAGATCCAAGGCTCGCGCTTGAATCATCCAGGACGAGCGGAGTGGTAAATCCCCGTCCACTGGTTTTTTCAAGATATATGGTTCCATTCTGCGAAAAGCTTTGTGGATTCGCCTGCATCGCAGCCAGGAGGTCAGCGATGCTCGCAAAACTAGCGCTACAACCGTTGGCTCCAGACGTTGGTATGCTCACACTCTGTGGACACCAGACCGGATCAGAAGTGACCAATGCATTTGCCGCGTCTTGCGAGCTAAGGGCAATTGACTGTCCTTGTTCGTCTAACACAACGATATCCGTACTTTCCAGCTCCTGCGGTAAGATAATCTCCGCCGGACCACTTTCGTTGGCTGCTGTCTCAGGGGTTTCTGCGACTGGGGCGACTGTTGCCTCTTCTGGAATCGGAGTCGATTCCACTGGTGCTGAGGTCGCTTCGACTGGCGGTTCCGTCATCGCCTGCGTTGCGACAGGTGGTTCGGTTGGAGTTTCTCCATCCGCACGCACTGACTGAACGTAGGTTAGATTAGCAAACAGAACAATGATCAAAAATAACGTGAGAATTGAGTAGTATTTCTTGGCTGCCATGTTTATCCATGCCTTTCAATTATGAAAATCGGAAACATGACGCCTGACAAATATGAAAGTTACAGAAAAAGAGGTCGCCCCCACTTCTTAGGTAATTTAATCATGAAGTTAATATGATTTGTATCATTTCCAAATCCAGCCGCTTTTGTATCCTATTGCTTCCGGAAGGACAAGATTTGATATTGAAATTATTTTGAAAGAGATTTTATGGATTTTGGATGTAGAATGGAAAATCAGTTCTCATCATCTGTTAGTCACTCGATCAATACCATCCAACAATGCACCCTAAGGGAGACTACAGGGTCAATCGTCAAATTGAAAATAAAAGATTACAATAGAGGTATGAATATGCAACAGGGTTATGTGCTCATTGTGGAGGATGTGCCCGATATCCTGAAATTGTTGGACGCGACCATGAAATTCAAGGGCTATCGTGTGGTCACAGCGTTCAATGGCCAAGAAGCCTTGGAGGCTGTCCGACGCGAACGCCCGGCTCTGGTCATCACGGACATTATGATGCCTAAGCTGGATGGGTTTGGGCTTGTTCATCGGCTACGTATCAACCCAGAAACCAGAGATATCCCAGTCATCTTTCTCACAGCTACTTATGTGGCACTTGAAGATAAAGCATTCGCCTTGAATATTGGCGTCACTCGATTTATCGAGAAGCCAGTCAACTTCGAAAAATTCCTCGAGACAGTTGATGAACTGCTAACAACAGGCACTCGTGCTGCTCCAATGTTGATGAGCGAAGCAGAGTTCTATGAGGGGTATCGTCAGCGTCTTGAAAAGAAGCTAAACCAGAAAATTACACAGATCTCGCGCGACGAGCGTTTATTGGAAACAATTTCTGAGGTAGAGAAGCCAACCTTCAGGGCCTCGCTTCAGACGGCGATCAATGAGAGGAATGAACTACAACGCCTGCTCGATGAAATCAATGCGCGGATTGAAAGCACTGCCAAACTAGAATAACAACTGTATAAAGAGGGAATCATAAATTGCTCCCCGATCAACTCTAACGTGGGCTGGTTGAGGCATTAAGAAATTGAATCTCCTTCAAGCAATTTCAGCGCTATTCTCCAAAAACCTTTTACAAACTATGTAACCTTTTTGGATGATTTTAGTCTTGATAAAGAAGCTCACGCGAGAGAATGCCTGATTCAAGCTCACAAGTAAACTCAGAGGATACCATTGCAGCCACCTCCGCAGCCTCTTGAAACAAGGGATCAAAAGGAGAGCAGCAAGAGTGAATTCAAATTTAAAAGAAAAAAATCGGGTTCCTCTGTACTTTCTGGTGGAAATCTTTCTTTGCATTGGTTTGTTGTTTTTCATTTATGCGCTCTTCTTCAATAATGGAAGCGTGTTCAGTCTGCAGGAACAATCGCAGAGAAACTCCGACATCACTAAGACAGCTATTGCAGGCACAGCAGAAGCGCTCCTCGGACCCTTCCCCACGCTTACCATGCCAACCAAGACGCCTACATCCTCTCCTACTGCGACTCCTCTTATTTCTGCAACCCCCACCGCCACTAATACAGCAACCCGCACACCCTCCAAAATACCAACTCTCTATTTGAGCGGAACAGCTGTCCATTACGCAGGTAATCCTTTCTTACCAGTAACAGGTTTATTGACGCCTACTCCGCCTCGCACGTCGACATCTATTCCTCCGTTGAATACTTCGCCTCCCGTTGCCACCAAGCCCGTTCCTACCAATACGCCTAATCCAACGCAGACCCCCGGCCCGACCAAGACACCAAAGCCGACAAAGACTCCCCCTCCTCCTCCTCCAACCAAGACACCTATACCAACGAATCCGCCTCCTACCAATCCACCGCCCACCGTTGTTCAGCCGCCGACCAATCCGCCTCCTACAGATCCACCACCTCCTACAAATCCGCCACCGACCGATCCACCTCCTACGGATCCGCCGCCAACGGACCCGCCTCCTACAGATCCGCCACCGACCGATCCACCACCCCCAACGGATCCGCCGCCAACAAACCCAGTGCCCTAAGTTTAAGGTTGCCTTTGATCTAGTGACTTAGATAATCTGATGCATCTATAAAAAATAAATTTCGTATGTTATTCGAGAAGCTGCTTGACTCAATGCGGCTTCTCAGAAGCCTTGAACCTAATTGAGAATTAAACAATCTGAAAGCAATACTTTCAGCGACAGGGGGAAGGGAGAATAATTGAGTCACCCCAACGAGGCAAACGCATCAATCGAAGTTTGGATATTACGCGACAATCATCTTCGCGGCCTTGGAAAACAAGCTGAAAGAAAGGAAAGTGAAAAGAGTGAATTTAAGAGAAAATCGATTTTATCTGCAGGCGATAAGAATATTTGCTGTGTTGATTGTCCTACTATTGGTGCTTTGGCTCGCTTTCAAAGTTCCCTCTACAGGCGCGGACGTGCAGAGAAGCGCGAGTGGCACCAAAACCGCACTTGCAATGACCTCAGGAGCCCTCTTAGGACCCTTCCCCACTTCAACTGCTCCCACTGTAACACCTTCAGACATTCCCACGCTTACTCCTATACTTCCGACTGCCACAGCCTCGGTAACTCGCACTCCCTCCAAAACTCCAACCTTTATTCAAACCTCTACCTCACGGGTAAGAGAATCGAATTCCACCTCAATACCAACCCAATTGCGTGCTTCAACCAATACACCCGCGTCCGCGGCCACCGACCAGCCACCCCCAACTGATCCGCCCACTGAGCCGCCTGCCACGGAGGTACCGACCGAGCCACCAATTCTTCCTTTGCCTACCTTACCTTTTCCATAGAGTTTCAATGTATAAGAAAGGTATCTCACATCCTGCAAATACATAAACAAGATGAAAAAGGAAAGTATCTCTAGTGAAGAGAAAAGAAAATCGATTTTATGTACAAGCTTTATGAGTATGTGTTCTGTTGATGGCCTTAACTTAGCTGCTTTGGATGACTTTCAGGCCCGCCACGAATGTGAACGCAGAAAGAAATGCAGAGGGTACTAAGACAGCACTTGTCATGACCCAGCGAGTACTGATGGGACCTTTTCCCATTGGTACACATCCTGCGGCAACCGTTACAAAAACGCCCAGCATCACTCCTACACCTACGCTCACTTCCACACACACACCTACACCTACTCTAATTCACTACTATATCGACACTTCGACCCCGCGGACAAGGATTCCTGGCTCTCGTTATACAGCGCCGCCTTTAGCGACTGCACCTGCAGTAAACACACCCATTCCCCTTATTCAGCCGGGCAATACATCTGCGCTGCCCATTCAGCCTTCCTCGGCGCCTATCCAACCCACCGCTTGTTCAAATCCGCAAGGTCATCCAGTTCCCTGCCATTGACATAACTGTTTGCGTAGAAGAGAAAATACACTTGCTCTTTTCGTTGTCATTTCAATAATACTGGAATAAAGGTTCTGCTGATCACGTTCCTCATGGCTTTAAGTTAGGCAATTCAACAATATTCAAATGGACTAATCCTAAATATACCAGCGCGATAATCGCAAGCAATATGAGTGCCACCACGACCTTGGCGAATCTACTGAATGCCAATGTGAGACGCGTGGAACCTGTAATATAACTTCCAACGAGGCGCACAGCGAGATCAATGCTCAAAGTGACGAGGAGTGCAAAGATCCCAAACCGCATAATCGTATTGTTGAATCCCAACAACGCACCGGCAACAATCAAAAATGATTCAAACACATAAGTGAGTTTGATCCAGTGTTGAAAGAATAACCCAGGCAGGCTGCCAGGGATTGCGACTTGCATCACACCCATGAAGATCTTCCCCAAGCGGGTAAGCCAATAGGCAGGAGTTTGCACTCCCTGATATTTTTGGCCTAAGCCATCCAACAAATTTCCCATCACTTGAATGGAACGTCCCATGGCATTCAAAGTCGTCTTTGGAGAAAACTCCAGGTTCACCACATACTGGTCTTCAAAATATGTTTGCAATTGTTTTTGCAAATTTTTCATCTCTTCAACAGAAGGTCCTTCTGCTTTTTCGAAATTTTCCCATGCGCTTCCGAGATATTTATACAGGCTGTTCAAATTATTAGAATCAAGATTCTCCTTGAGAATGGTCAGCCAAACCCTGAGCAACAATTCTGTACGGTTTGGAGAATCAGGCAGAAGCGTTGAAATAATGCGCTCCGCACCATCCAACCTGCCCCACATCACATCATTTTCACGCCATTCCTTTTTGAAGAAAGCACCGAAATTTCCCAATTTGGTTCCAGCTAATTTTGGACGATTATTCTTTTTCGCGTTGAATAAACCATTTGCATCCTCTGGGCTGATTCGATAAACATCCACGACATCCGATTCGCCAATGGGAGTAGCATAGGTGATCGGGAACGTCAACATATCAAAATATTCAAAATAATCATAGTAAAAGCGCAGACAGTCTTGAACATTTTTCAAAACGGTTTCAGGGATATCTGGCAAAGCCATTCGATTCTTGCTGTACAACACATCTTTGCACAGATGAGAGACTCTGCTCATGGTCTGGCACAAATAACCTGTGGATTTTTTACCCCTCTTTGGTCTGGATGACAGAATCAGTGACAGCGCCTCAATCTCTTCACATACTCTTTCAAGTTTCTTTTCGTCCTGTAATATTTCCTCTGCTTGATCTTTCATTTGCCTCAAAGGTTCTATGGCTTGCAAATGGGCTTTTAAGTTCGGATCATCAATTTTGGTGATATCAAGGTTACGAGCCCTCAATTTGCGACCTCGGACCCGCAATTCCATGTATGCCTTGTTAAGCTGACGTTTGACCCAAGACAAGCCTTCAAAGTACTGGTTCCGCGTGGCCTCATCGGGAATGTCCCATACCTTGCCGCTTTTCTTCACAATCTCTGTCGCGTATTCTTTTTGCTCCTGTTCCTCCAAAGATAGTTTCAAATCTGTTGCACCCATCTCAGAGTTCCTTAGGCCAAGCAAAATATCGTCGATCAAGCGCATCAGAAAATATAGGCGACGAACGCGCCAACGCAGATCCAGGCGGAAAAGCAGATCGTTCTCAGAGACACGATCATCCTTCGAGTTTGAGGAATACTTTCTCTTTCTCTACTCTTCAAAGATCTTGCGCAACACATTGAACGACCTTCCCTCCTCTTCAATACCAATGTTGCGCGCGACTGCAGAAGCAAAATCATCCAGAGTATCCGCTACCCTCAATTGATGATACGCCGCATAAGCTGAACCATAATCTGAAATGAGTTCGTTCAAATACTTGGCTGACCAGTCCGAACCGCGCGACTGCCAAATCTTCAAACTTTCTGCTCCACCCCGCGTCCGCTCAATCTGACGGAGAATATTGTTTGTACGCTCGATCAAATCATTGCGCTCTTTGATCTGCAACAAGTCATCACGAATGGTTTCATAACGTGGCAAATCAAACAAGGCCGCCGCTACATTCTCGACCGCATTGGGTCGGTCATCCTTTGGCAGATTACTCTGCCTTTGATGTTCTGGTGCGGGCTCAATGTAAAACAATCTGCGATCCACAGGCGCGTCAGCATGACGTCGAAGTAGAGTCTCGGTGATATAACTAAATGGTTTATTGTCTAGGTATCCGCCATCTCCAAAAGAGTGAAACTCAATGTTATCAGGACTATCAGGTTGCCGATTATAGTCTTTGTAGAGACGTTCCCAATCCTTACTCAACTCGGTGTACTTATAATTTCTTACAAAGTTTGCTCCATTCAATACAGCTTTCACATCATCTAGCTTGATTGGCTCAAATGCAAAAGGAAAAGAGGAAGTCGCACGCGCAGCGAACGCCAGGAACGGATTATTTCCTTTCAGGAAATCTTGTGACCGGTCACTCGGTTCCTCTGACAGGGAATAATAAAAACGGAACACCGTTCGATATCGATATTCGTGTGCCTCCGTATCCGCCAGTGGAACCGGCAACCACAGCCCACGAATGTCAGTAGCAGTGACATACAAGTCCAACTCGTCCACAAATGGAGATACGTTCTCCTTAGATCTTTGAGACACCTCATCCATCCCATCAAATGCTTCGAGCAAGCGGTAGTACATACGCTGACTGTTGAGCAGCGAAGTCGGAGGAGGTTTGATCTGCAGATCGCCTAGATCGGCAACCGATTTTTGATCATTGATCAACAGTTCAATATCTCCCTGTTCGACCCATAACTTTTCCAACTGGGACATAGGCTGATTATTCGCAAGCGCCTTGGCGAGGAAGATTGCATTGATCCCACCTGCTGAAGTGCCAGAGAGAATATCCACCACAAAACGAGCACGCAGCGCCTCACCCAGAGTTCGATAGATGGCTTCAGTGCTTTCAGGCTTGTCAATAAAATAATCGCCAAATGAGCCGTCGTCATTTCTCTTTCTTGCAGTGGCGCGCACCATCTTATACAATTCCTGTGCCACGCCATTGATATATATCGCCAACGAGACGCCGCCATACATTACGACTGCAAAGCGAATTTCCTTTTCAACATTTGGTCTCTGGGGTTTTGAGTTGTGAAGCGTCATCCTTCCTCCATACTTCTATAAGCTCTGAAATACCTGAAATTATTGTACAACCTGCATGGTGCTATTTCAATAGATTTGTAGTACTTGGCTTTAAGGCATTGAAGTCGTTCTTTCTAAATACAGTCACATTACACTTCTGTAAAAGTGACTATCCTTACCTTGACTTCCCCCAAGAAACCCTATATACTCTTATTAATCTGATTAATCATAACTATCATGCTTAAAGAACGATTTTCCTCTGATATTTCTGAATTTCTCCGCTATCTTGCTACACACGAAGAAGTGAAAAATAGTCTTCCCACGCTCAAGAAATTGAGCGTGGAACTGAAGGTCAGCCTTGCTTCGCTACGGGAACAACTTGAAGTGGCGCGTGCGCTCGGTTTAGTGGAGGTCAGGCCACGGCTGGGAATGAAGCGCCGTGAATATTCGTTCACACCCGCCATACGGCAGAGTTTGGGCTATGCGCTGGCACTTAATGATGAGCATTTCCGCAAATATTCGGAGTTGCGCAATCACGTTGAATCTGCATTCTGGTATAAGGCCGTCCAAAAGTTAACAGATGAAGACAAACAGGAACTACAAAACCTGGTTGCGCGTGCTTGGGAAAAACTACGCGGCACGCCCATTCAAGTCCCTCATGAGGAGCATCGTAATTTGCATTTGAAGATTTACAGCCGCCTTGAAAATCCATTTGTGACTGGCATCCTGGAAGCTTATTGGGAAGCCTATGAAGCAGTGGGCTTGAATGTGTTCGCGGGCGGCTATGAGTATTTGCAAGAAGTTTGGCGGTACCATCAACAAATGGTGGAAGCAATTTGCAATGGTAATTTTGAGGCCGGGTATGAGGCACTCGTACAACATACCGACCTTTTGTATCACAGATCGTAAGCAACATGTCATTGCGAGGAGCGCTCGTTGCGACGAAGCAATCTCCTTGTCACCTATGAGATTGCTTTGGGCTTTGCCCTCGCAATGACATCACAACAACGAGGAGTCTCATGGATAAAGTAGTCAATGATTTTTCGATTATTGTTGGCACAAAGAACGGCTCAGGCAGTTCGACAGCCAACAACACCATCCTGCGCGCCATCTTCAAGATGGGCATTCCTGTTTCGGGCAAGAACCTCTTTCCCTCTAACATTCAAGGGTTGCCAACCTGGTACACGATCCGTGCGAATAAGGATGGTTTCATTGCCAGGCGCGAAGAGAACGAGATCGTCATCGCGATGAACCCCGACTCATTCGCGCGTGACCTTGCCTCTGTTGCGCCGGGCGGGGCTTTTTACTACGCTGACGATATCAAGCAACCGATCACGCGCGCCGATATTGCGGTGTACCCAATGCCTGTCAAGCAGACTGTGCGTGGTGACCAAAGCATACCGAGTGATTTTCGCGACCTGGTCGGAAATATGGTTTATGTGGGTATTCTCGCGCAGATGATTGGTCTTGATCTCGAAAAGATTTACGCCGCATTGAATTTTCACTTCAAGGGCAAACAAAAGCCCATTGATATGAACTTCAATACCGTCAAGACAGGCGCTGAATGGGCAAAGGCAAATCTGGAAAAGAAAGATCCTTTTTACCTTGAGTCAATGAACAAGACCGATGGTTTGATCATGGCAGATGGCAACACCGCTGCCGCGGTCGGTTCCATCTTTGGTGGCGTGCAATTTGCAGCATGGTATCCAATTACTCCCGCGTCCTCCTTAGCTGAAGCATTGAATGATTATCTCCCTCTTCTACGCAAACGCGAAGATGGCAAGCATACTTATGCTGTCCTTCAAGCAGAAGACGAACTCGCCGCGATCGGTATGGCAATTGGTGCAGGTTGGAGCGGATTACGCGCGATGACTTCCACTTCGGGTCCTGGCTTGAGCCTCATGACAGAATTCGCCGGATTGGCGTACTATGCCGAAGTTCCAATTGTGGTTTGGGATGTACAGCGCATCGGACCGAGCACGGGCCTCCCCACTCGTACTGCTCAAGGCGATCTGACCTTTGTCAACTCTATGGGCCATGGTGATACACAGTCAGTCATTTTGTTGCCCGGCGATGTGGACGAATGTTTTGAATTTGGCTGGCGCGCTTTTGATATCGCTGAACAACTCCAAACTCCTGTCTTCGTGTTGAGCGATCTCGATATGGGGATGAACCAATGGATGAGCAAACCATTTGAATATCCAAACATGTCCCTGCAACGTGGCAAAGTGCTTTGGGAAAAAGATCTTGAAGAACTCAAAGGCAACTGGGGGCGTTACCTCGATAAAGACAATGATGGCATTCCTTATCGTACCGTCCCTGGCAATAAGCACCCAATGAGTTCATATTTCACACGTGGCACTGGTCATGATGAAAACGCTCGTTACACCGAAGATTCATCTGTGTGGTTGAGGAACATGGATCGCCTCAAGAACAAATATGGAACTGCACGCAAATATGTTCCTGCACCAATTCTGTATACGAAACCGGGTGCAACAGTTGGCGTCATCGGTTTCGGATCTACAGAAGCTGCCATTCTTGAGGCAGTCTATCAACTCGAAACTGAGCATGATATCAAGGCAGATTTCCTACGTGTACGCGCTGTTCCTTTCACACAAGAAGTAACTGACTTCATCAACAAATATGATCAAATCTTTGTTGTTGAAATGAACCGCGATGGTCAGTTGAAACAAATACTTTCCATTGAATATCCAGAAAACGCCGCGAACTTTAAGTCGGTAGCGTATGGAGATGGCTTGCCTGCTGCCGCAAAGTGGGTACGCGAAGGCATCCTGGCGAAATACATATTGCAAGAAGTAAAAGCGTAAAAGGAGTAATTACTTATGACTCAACCTCTCCCAATGGCTGGCACACCTGCAAATGTGAATCTTGCCGGTCTTGTAAAAAATGATTACCGCGGAAACCCAAGTACACTTTGCGCAGGTTGCGGACATAACTCGATCTCGAATCAGATTATCAGTGCAATGTATGAACTGAGCGTGGTGCCCGAGACTGTGATCAAGTTCAGTGGCATCGGTTGTTCGAGTAAAAGCCCTACATATTTCTTGAATCGCTCGTTCGGATTCAATAGTTTGCATGGGCGCATGCCCTCCATTGCAACAGGCGCGCTCTTTGGCGATCATATGCTCAAGGGACTCGCCGTCTCTGGTGACGGTGATACAGCGAGCATTGGCATGGGTCAATTCAAGCATATTGTTCGACGCAATGTGAACATGGTCTATATTGTGGAGAATAATGGGGTATATGGCCTCACCAAGGGGCAGTTCTCTGCTACGGCTGAGAAAGGTCTTGCCCTCAAGAAACAGGGCGCCAATCAATATATGCCAGTAGATATCTGCATGGAAGCGCTCGCTTCGAACGCGACCTTTATAGCGCGTTCATTTGCGGGCGATGCCAAGCAGGTGAAAGAATTAATCAAAGCTGCGATGGCGCACAATGGGATCGCGGTGCTGGATATCATTAGCCCATGCGTGACGTTCAACAATCAGGATAACGCATACCATTCGTACGCCTGGGGCAAGGACCATGAAGAACCTTTGCATGACATCACGTACATCGCCCCACGTAATGAGATCATTCTTGAAGAAGAGATGAACGAAGGTGAAATTCGTGAAGTTAGCATGCACGATGGGTCGGTGATTGTTCTGAAAAAGCTTGAAAAGGATTACAACCCAACAGACCGCTTCGAAGCGATACGCGTGCTCGCAGAAGCGCAACAAAACAATTGGCTGGCGACCGGTTTAATCTATATTGAAACGGACAAGCCCTCCTTGACTGAGATTTACAACCTTGTGGACACACCGCTCAACCGCCTCGAAGAATCGGATTTGCGACCTGCTCCCGATATGATTGACAAGGTCAATGCCTTGATGTTCTAGCAGCAAATTCTCCCTCACCTCTTCCCCTCTCCCGCTGGGAGAGGGGTTTTATTTTCTTTCAGGTATACTTTTATTTACATATGATCGAAATCACACCTGCCATCAAAATTGATGAGCGTGAATTGCAAATTGATTTTACGCGCGCCTCGGGTCCAGGTGGACAGAACGTCAACAAAGTGGCAACGGCGGTGCAATTGCGGTTTGATGTGCGCGCCTCATCGTCTTTGCTAGAAGAAGTCAAAGCACGCTTGATTCATCTTGCTGGTAAACGGATCACTAGTGAAAGTATCTTGTTAATCGAAGCCAAACGCTTCCGCACACAGGAGCAAAACCGTGAAGATGCGATTCAAAGGTTTGTTGAGTTAGTACGAAGATCACTTGAGAAGCCGAAAGCACGCAAGAAAACAAGGCCGACTCAAGCATCAAAGGAAGAAAGATTGAAAGAGAAGAAGAGAAGGGCGGAAATCAAAAAGATTAGACAAAGTCAAGATTGGTAAAAAGTAAGAGGTTGTAATTAAAAAAAGTTTATCAAGTTCTCAATCACAATATACTAAACATTGTACGCTTCGACTGCGGCTACGCCTCCGCTCACTATAGTCCCAATGCTCTTTTGGGAGCGCGAATAATCACCGTTATAATCCTCATCTTATGAACAGAAGAGTTGTGGGTATTCTTTGCGGCCTCGCCGCGGCATCTATTTGGGGTGGAATGTATGTTGTGAGCAAGGTCGTCTTAGAAATTATTCCTCCGTTTTCATTGGTATCTCTGCGATTGCTCTTAGGCGCGCTGACGCTCGTCATTGTTCTGTTCATTCGCGGCTTCCCGAAAATTTCTCGCAAACAATTATGGCAAGTTTTCGGCGTTGGTGTGATCGGTTATGGCATATCATTAAGTCTTCAATTTCTTGGAACGAAACTATCTACTGCGGCCAATGGATCTCTCGTGACTTCGACTACTCCCGCGTTTGTGTTGATCTTTGCTTGGATCTTGCTCAAAGAAAAGATCACATCGCGAAGACTGATTGCGCTTCTTTTCGCAACACTGGGCGTTGTCGCTGTGATTGATCCGCGCACGGTGCAATTGAACCCAAATCTATTTGTAGGGAATCTTTTGCTACTCGGCGCGGCGGTGACCTGGGCACTTTATTCAGTATTAGTACGCAAAGTGACTCAAAATCTTGATGTACTGCCTTTTAGTCTTATCGCGTTTATGGGTGGATTGCCCGTTACTATCCCCGCAGGCGCATGGGAGTTAGGAACAATTGGGGTCGGAGAGATCAGCTTAGGGGTCGTTGGAGGCGTGCTATTTCTCGGAATCATATCCACAGCTTTGGCAATGGTCCTTTGGAATAACGCGTTCGCTCTTGTAGATGCAAGTCTGGCATCGCTCACTTTCTTTGCACAACCGGTCGTCGGAACTGTCTTAGGGTGGCTTTTTTTAGGAGAAAGGATCACTTCGCTTTTCCTGCTTGGAGGGACACTTATCGGTATTGGATTATTAATTTCCAGTCGCGAAAAATAAATACTTGACAACAGCCCACAAATTCCTTATACTAAAAGAGTAACACGTGTTAATAAATTACGTATGAGACCAACCAAACGAACGACCAGCTGGGACGTTGCTAATTTAGCAGGTGTGTCACGAACTACGGTTTCTTTTATTTTGAACAACGTGCCCGGCGTCAGTATCAGCGCAGCAACCCGCGAAAGAGTGCTGGAAGCTGCAAAAAAACTCAACTACTCCCCCAACGCTGCCGGCCGAAAACTTGTTAGTGGAAAATCGTATACGATTGGACTCGTTCTTTGTCAATCGCCGGAACAAATATTCACCGATGCCTTTCTTCCACAAGTGATTCTGGGCGTGGAACAGGCAGCAATTCAACAGGGTTTTCACGTATTGTTGAAACCTGTTGACCCAAATGATACTGGAGGATATGCTCGCTTGATAACAGAGAATCATGTTGATGGTATTTTGTTATCAGGTCCTCGCCAGGACGACAAGGCGCTGGTGCGATTACACCAGCAACGTGTTCCCATCCTGCTGATGGGTCAGTTGCCCGGCACCGACATCCCATTCGTGGATGTCAACGCAACTGCCGGGGCTGAACTTGCTGTTGATCATTTAACGGGGCTTGGACATCAACACATTGGCATGATCACGAATGCTTCATTGAATTACACCTCAGCGCAACAACGCCGTGATGGCTATTTGGAGGCCTTAAAAAAGGCAGGTTTGCCAATGAACGAGGCACTTATTAAGGAGGGCAATTATACGCCAGCCAGCGGTTTTGAATCGATGAAATCGTTGCTTCAATTGACTCCTCGCCCAACAGCAGTTTTTATTGCAAGTGATGTTGTTGCAATCGGTGCAATGCTCGCCATCAAGGAAGCTGGATTACGCATTCCAAAAGATATCGCGGTGGTAGGTTTTGATGATATCCCTCTTGCAGAATATTATGATCCTCCTCTTTCAACAATTCGCTTACCTGCCTTTGGACTAGGATGGGCAGGTGGAGAACGTTTGATTCGTTTGATTCAAGGCGAAAGCTTGAACGACGCCTCATTGTTGCTGGAATCCAAGCTTATTACCAGACAATCTAGCATGTAGCATAAAGGTTCAATTATGTTGAACATTGTTGTTTTCTCTTGGGTGTAGTAACACGTGTTAATAAAGGAGGTGATCTGATTCAAAGATTGATATTAGTTAATATCATATGCAATTAGATATAAGTTCAACCTGTCAAATCAAAATTAGGAGAAGAGAAAAAATGTCTAAAATCAGTAAGATACTAGGCGTGCTTGTGCTAGCCACCATGATCTTGGCAGCCTGCGCGCCGGCAACTACTCCCCCACCTGCTGCAACTCAAGCACCAGCTACTGAGGCACCGACTGCGGCAGCAACAGAAGCACCGGCTACTGAGGCGCCAACTGCGGCAGCAACAGAAGCACCGGCCGCTGGAGCAATTGATTGTATGGGCGCGAATTCAGGCGACGAAGTGAGTTTGCTCTATCAATGGTCGGGAACAGAGGAAGAAAAGCTAAACGAGATTTTGGCTCCTCTGGTTGATGCCTGCGGCATTGTACTTAAACCTGAGTCAAGTCGCGATCAGGCGCTTTTGGATACCCGCGTCCAAGCCGGTACGCCGCCCGATGTAACTTTCTATAACATTGCTCAATTAGTACAATATCAAGATAAATTAATCGATATGACACAATTGGGTGTCCACGATGAAAACTACTTAGACTCATGGAAACAGATTGGATCAGTTAATGGAAAATGGCTCGGCTTGCCAGTAAAGACTGATACAAAAACAATCGTCTGGTACAGTCCCGCCAACTTTGAGGCATTGGGATATACAGTTCCCACCACTTGGGACGAACTAGATGCATTAGTTGAAAAGATGGCTGCTGATGGAAATGTCCCCTGGAGTATGGGTTTTGGATCAGGCGATGCCACTGGTTGGACAGGCACTGATTGGATTGAAGATATCCTTTTAGTGACGAAAGGACCTGACTTTGTCAATGGTCTTGGAGATGGCTCAATCTCTTATGATGATCCTGCGGTCAAAGAAGCCTATCAGACCTATGGCAAGTGGGCTACAGATCCCAAATACACTGTTGGAGGTGCGCAAAGTACTGTTTCGACAGCATTCTTGGATGCCATCTATAAGCCATTCGCGGATCCCCCAGAAGCAATGATGGTCAAGCAATCTGGATTTGCTTCAGGCGCAATCGCGGCACAATTTCCTGATTTGAAATACGGTACAGACTACGCTTTCTTTATGTTGCCGGGAGCCCAAGGAATTCAGATCGGGGCTGATTGGATGATGGCTTTCAGTGACAAGCCAGCAGTTAAGGCATTAGTTGCCTATCTGAGTAGTGAGGCTGGTGGCCAAAAATGGGCCGAAGTAGGCTTTGACCTGACTCCAAATAAAGCAGGCACAGGCCACTACTCCGACCCGGCTGCACAGGATAAAGCCAAGCTGCTTGGAGATGCTCCAGCTGTATTACCAGATTTAGGCGATAAAATCCCGGGTGGTTTTGGTTCAGCAGAATTTAAAGCAGTCACAGACTATGTTAATGGGGGCGATCTTGATAAAGATCTGAGTGATGTGGCAGCTGCACAAGCTGAAGCATTGAAGAAGTAATCAACGGTGACAACTGGGGATGCCTCACACAAGGCATCCCCGATTTGTTTGCAACAGAATCCTGTCGCAGAATACTCCTAAGCTATAGGAAGTATTCATATTTTTTTCTTGAAGAGTAGTTCTCTTGATGACTACAAAGGAAGATCAGATGACTACACAAGATGCCTCCAAATCCTTAGCTGCGGTGAAAAAGCCATCCACCGCCTCTCAAAATGTGCCTAGAATCATGAAGCAGGGAGGTCTGACTCCTTGGCTCTATCTTCTTCCCGCTTTGATCGTAATGTCTATCTTCATTGTCTATCCAATGATCAATACCATCGGTTTAAGCTTCCTCAATAAAGATGGCACTGCTTCTGCAGCGACGACATGCGTTGCTAATCGGCCCTGCTGGGGGGTTTTTGAGAATTATCACTACGCTCTTACCTCTGAAATTGACTTTAGTTCTCCCGGAGCTTTTTGGACAAGCTTTTGGAGGTCATCATTTGGGAACAACATTAAGTGGATGATCCTAATGACTGCAGGGACAGTAGCGATTGGTTTGGCTTTTGCCGTGCTAGCTGACCGAGTCAAATATGAGGCGCTGTCAAAGGCGATCATCTTCATGCCGATGGCAATCTCCTTTGTGGGTGCGGGCATCATCTGGAAATTCGTCTATGACTATGGAACGCAACGAGTTCAAATAGGACTATTGAATTCGATTGTCACCGCTTTGGGAGGAAAGCCTGTGGCTTGGTTATCCACGTCCGGTCTCAACACGCTCATGTTGATTGTTGTTGGCGTCTGGATTTGGACCGGATTTTGTATGACAATCCTCGCTGCCGCATTAAAATCTGTGCCGGAAGAGATCCTCGAGGCTGCACGGGTGGATGGCGCCACGGAATGGATATCGTTTTGGAAGGTCACGGTTCCGATCATCATGCCAACCATATTGGTGGTCGTCACGACGATGGTCATCAATGTGTTGAAGCTGTTTGATATCGTTTATGTGATGACCGGTGGTAACTTTGGCACTAACGTGATCGCCAACCGCATGTACACAGAGATGTACAAGAACTTCAATGTGGGTCGAGGCACGGCAGTTGCTGTCGTCCTAGTGGTCGCGATCATTCCCTTCATTTACTACAATGTGAAACGCTTTCTGGCGCAGGAGGCAATCCGATGAACCGCGATCGAATCAATAAGATTTTTAGTGGAATTCCGACCCATGTGATTATCATCGTTACCCTCCTCATTTGGATTCTTCCAACATTCGGTTTGTTGATTACCTCCTTGCGCCCGGTCCAGGATATCAACTCGACCGGTTGGTGGACAGTTTTTTCGCCCAAAAAAGCGAGCGGACCTTACGCACAATACTGTGCGTCCTGTCACGGCGCAGACGGAAAAGCAATCCCCCAAGCGGATCTTACCAATCCCAATGTGATTGCAAAGTACCCGCGCTCATTGCAACTCCTGGCTGTCCTGCGCAAGGATTTCAATGGTCAGCCGCACATGGGGAATACTCCCCTGCCTAGCCCTCAGGAAGCCGCTGACATCGCGACATATCTCAAGAACGGTAGTACCGGACCAACAACAGCCCGCTTTACGGTTAGCAACTATATTGACGCCTTAGTTGGTTATCGCGGAACACATTCATATATCGAAGATTGCCGAGATAAGAAACAAGCTGCTGATCTCCACTGCGACCTCAGGGATCTGTTGAATCCGCGCGGCATGGGACGCGCTTTTCTCAACAGCTTGTTGGTCACCATTCCCGCAACGATCCTGCCCATCCTTTTTGCCGCATTTGCAGGTTATGCCTTTGCCTGGCTAGATTTCAAAGGGCGTTTCCTCCTGTTTGCCCTTCTCGTGGGGCTCCAAGTCGTTCCCCTCCAAATGACATTGGTTCCGATCTCGCGTCTGTACGCTCAACTGGGACTAAACGGTACATTCCTGGGAGTCTGGCTTTTCCACACAGGCTTCGGTCTTCCATACGCGATCTACCTGATGCGGAACTTCCTAGGCTCCTTGCCAAATGACTTGTTTGAAGCCGCTTACATCGATGGCGCCTCCCATTGGACAGCCTTTTATCGGCTGGTTCTCCCATTGGCAATGCCAGCGATTGCATCGCTTGGAATTTTTCAATTCCTGTGGGTCTGGAATGACTTGCTCGTGGCTTTAGTGTTCCTTGGCGGCACAACACCAGTGATGACGTATCAAATCAGTAACATGGTTACATCACTAGGCGCAGGCTGGCACTTACTTACGGCAGCGGCTTTCCTTTCTATGTTATTACCTATGATTGTGTTCTTTTCACTGCAACGCTATTTCGTACGTGGCATGTTAGCCGGCGCAGTAAAAGGCTAAGCGAACACTTCATCGTCAGTGCTGTTTCTATTGTTATATATTTCTTCCAGCAATCATAATTCTCGATTGCTGATGTATTAATCTGTCAATTGACTCTCTAAACCATAAATTCCAACAGAGGAATCGAATAAAAAGTTGATCATGAATCAGTCACTTTGGTACAAGGATGCCATCTTCTACCAACTTTATGTCCGTGCTTTTTATGATAGCAATGGTGATGGGCATGGTGATCTTAAGGGTTTGACTCAAAAATTAGATTATCTACAGGAACTTGGCGTTGATTGCTTGTGGCTGATGCCGACCTATCCTTCACCATTGAAAGACGATGGCTATGACATCGCGGATTACTACAACATCGCGGAGACTTTTGGAAACTTGGAAGATTTCAAGGATCTCATTCAAGCTGCCCACAAACGAAACATTCGCATCGTGATGGATCTCGTGCTGAATCACACTTCCGATCAGCATCCCTGGTTCCAGGCTTCGCGCTCAGACCCTAACTCTCCCTATCGGGATTATTACGTGTGGAGCGACACTGACCAAACGTACAGAGATGCACGCATTATTTTTGTAGACACACAACTATCCAACTGGACCTGGGATGAAAAGGCAGGTCAATACTACTGGCATAGGTTTTATGCCAGCCAGCCTGACCTGAATTATGATAATCCTAAAGTGCAGGAGGAGATGCTCAAAGTTGCTGGCTTCTGGCTTGAGCTAGGCATAGACGGATTCCGCGCGGACGCAGTCCCTTATTTGTTCGAGCGTGAGAGCACCAACTGTGAGAACCTTCCTGAGACACATGCTTATCTCAAGAAATTACGTGCGTTCATGGAGAAGAATTATCCGGGGCGAATCCTCTTATGTGAAGCAAATCAATGGCCTGAGGACGTCCGCCCCTATTTTGGAAATGGCAATGAATTCCAGATGGGGTTTCACTTCCCGATCATGCCGCGCATCTTCATGGCTATTAAAAAAGGACGCGCAGAAGACATGATCGAGATCCTGCGCCGCACACCTCAAATTCCTGAAAATTGTCAGTGGTGCATCTTCCTGCGCAATCACGATGAGCTTACCCTCGAAATGGTCACAGAGGAAGAGCGTCAGTGGATGTGGGAACAGTATGCACCGGAACCGCGCATGCGTCTGAACTTAGGAATCCGCCGACGGCTCGCACCGTTGCTGGATAACGATGATCGCAAGATATTGCTAGCGCATTCCTTACTTTTTACATTGCCGGGATCACCGATCTTGTATTACGGAGACGAGATTGGAATGGGGGATGACATTTGGCTAGACGACCGGAATGGTGTCCGTACGCCTATGCAATGGGGAATTGGATCAACCGCCGGCTTCTCTAAAGCGCCTGTTGAATCACTATACACACCTATTATCAATGATGATGTTTACGGGCCAGGGCGGGTCAATGTCATATCTCAACGTGCGGATCCAAAGTCGTTGTTGAATGCCATCCGTCACATGCTGGCCACAAGAAAGCAGCATCGAGCATTTGGCTGGGGTGAATTTCAATGGATCGATTTTCGGAACGATGCAGTCGCGGCTTTTCAGCGGACTTATCACGATGAAACGATTTTCGCTATTCACAATCTAAGTGCTGAAAGACAAAAAGTTTCCTGTCAAATAAAAAAGCCGGTCAATGGCATGACCGACCTTCTTACCCAAAAAAAATTTATTCCGGTAAAAGAAAATCTTGAAATTGAACTCATACCTTATCAATATCTTTGGTTGAGTTAATATGTCGTTGCGAGCCTGATGGTTGGGTAGCCCCGCGCTCTTTAGGGCGTATCGAAACCGAAGGCGAAGCAACACTACTTAACGAGGAGATTGCTTCGTCGTGGCGCGTGGTCTCGATACAGCCGAGAAGAACACTCGGCTTACTCGACCAGCGTCACTCCTCGCAACGACATCTTGTTATTCCCCCACCGTATGCAGCAACGCCATATTTGGCGGGCGCATAGCACCCACCGGGAAACCACAGACTAACACAACTTGATCCCCCGGCTGAACGACCTGCGAGCGCATTAGGGCAGCATCCACGTGCTGGATCATTTCTTCGAGTGAGTTTGCAAACGGAACAAGTTGCGAACGCACGCCCCACATAAAAGTCATTCTTCGAGCTGTATCGAGGTTCGGGGTGAACGCCATGATCGGCACACGTGGCCTGATCTTGGACATTAGCCAGGCCGTTTGTCCTAGGGCAGTGAAGCAAGCGACCGCTGTGACATTTTTATCGTTCGCCAAAACTTGCGCGGCACGCGCCATGGAAGCGGCATCGCTTTGCTCGAAACCACTTACGTGTTGTTCCATTCCCCACTCAAGAAAATGGGTCTCTGCTTCGCGCACAATACGATCCATCATCTGAACGGATTCGACCGGATATTTCCCTGAGGCAGATTCAGCAGAAAGCATGACCGCGTCTGTGCCATCGAAGACCGCATTCGCCACATCTGATGCTTCCGCGCGCGTAGGCAACGGGTTTGTAACCATCGATTCGAGCATTTGTGTGGCAGTGATCACGAGCTTGGCATGCAGGTTAGCAACACGAATGATATGCTTCTGCTGGACAGGGACACGTTCAGGTGGAAGTTCTACACCGAGGTCGCCACGTGCGACCATGACACCATCGACGTTCTCCAGGATTGCATCGAGATTTTCAAGAGCTTGAGGTTTTTCAAGTTTCGCAATCAGCAATGGCAGGCGTTTGCCATTTGAGAATCGCTCCAGTGCATCGCGAACTTTTTTAATGTCATCTGCGGTCTGAACAAAGGAAATCGCAACCGCATCCACATTTTGGGAAATCCCGAATGCCAGATCAGCCTCATCTTTTTCTGTGAATCCCGCGATGCGCAACCGGACGCCGGGCAGATTGATTCCCTTATGTGAAGAAGAAAGCTGAATCGGCTCAGCTAATTCCCCCACACGAATCTTGGGTCCTTGTAAGTCCTGCAAAATTCCAACAGAGACACCAAGTTTTTCAGCGACCTTGCGGATGCGAGCAATTCGTTCAGCATGTTGCTCATGTGTGCCATGAGAGAAATTCATGCGCGCCACATTCATGCCAGCGCGAACAAGCTTCTCAAGCACTTCCTCGCTCTGACTGACCGGTCCGATGGTTGCTATAATTTTTGCTTTTCGCGTCATTTATAGATAATGCAGTTCCTTTGCCTGTTTTTCCAAATCGGCACGGAAATCGGGGTGAGCGATATTAATGAGTTGATGAGCCCGCTGTCGAATGGTCTTGCCATAGAGATCGGCAAC